>Ga0137388_10000938_pt1 | contig 17176 bp, 8 predicted proteins | sample 15con2h14AmetaG_FD_104644 | JGI IMG/M metagenome (GOLD analysis project Ga0137388, IMG submission 104644) | Vadose zone soil microbial communities from Angelo Coast Range Reserve, California, USA - 15con2h1.4A metaG | ecosystem: Environmental > Terrestrial > Soil > Vadose zone > Saprolite...
ATCCCCAGGCGCAGCTTGCCACCGCTCAGCACATCCACCTCCGCCGCCTGCTTGGCGACGAGCACCGTCTGCCGCTGCGGCAGGATGATCACCCCGGTGACCAGTTCCAGTTGCGAGAGAGCCGCCAGGAAGCCAAAGAGCACGAACGGCTCGTGGAAGAGGTGCTCTGAGGTATAGCCCTGCCAGCCTGGACGGTGGGTGGGGTCCGCTCCCAGGACGTGGTCATACACCACGAGGTGGCTGTAGCCCAAGCCTTCAACGGCCTGCGCATAGTCGCGGATCGCTACGGGGTCCACGCCGATCTCGTTCTGGGGGAACACGACTCCTAGCTGCATATCCAAACTCCTCACAATCACATGGTCTATTGCTGATTCCTTGCTCATGTGATGATAGCACGCACTCCTGTGCTTGTCCAGGAACCTGAGAGCAGTGCAGGCTCACATATCTGTCCTGGCTCTCGGGAGAGGGTGTCTGCCAGATGGGGTCGATTCCGCTGCCCACGATGGCTGGGTGCTCCAGACCATCCAAGATGAACATCCTGAGTGGCGGATCAGTGAGATGGGTCGGCGCGTCAGTCGCGAGCATGTCCTTGCGTCAACGCCCGCGTTGTGAAAGGAACGGGGAGCGACCGGAGCGGCAAAAAGCCTGTGGCATGCAGCGTTCTGAACGCAGTTTCAGGCTCGTCAAAGATAACAGGATGATCTGGCATGGTAGTGAGAGGAACGGGAGGAAGGGGACGATACGGACTAGAATCCAGGTTTACCTCTAGAGAAAAATACAGACGATGTGCGAACCGGAAAAATGCTCCAGATCGTCCCGTGCCTCCCGTTTAATAGAGCAAGCGCATCTCCTCTGGCTTCGACGATCATATGATGCAGGTCTGGGATGCTATGACAGAAGCCAACCTGCCAAAATCTTACTCGCCTGAAACAAAAGGGTTCCTTCAGCGCAATAGCGTACTGTCTTCCGCCAACAACTGGACACGCTTACAGGCCAGGGTTCTGATCGCAGAACACACGAAAGAATGCAGGACTGAGAAGTATCTAAAGCATACTGTTGGCTTTTGCGTTTTAAGTCCTGACACATCTAGCGTAAGAAGCTTGTGACAAGCTATGTTGAAAGCCTGCAACAAGGTTTCGCCAAATAGGCTCTTTAATCGTCCCCGCTCCCGCCCTTATCATCTCCAGGCATGCTATCTTCCATGTGGATAATGTGTAGTACGTACACCATGCGTGCTCCCTTTCGCAGAACTACCGACTATTCCAACCGATACGACTCTCACCGAACTCTCCTCCTCGAAGCGCAACACCTCATTAAGCGCAGATGAGTTCTACTCATCAGTGTAACAAAAACTGAGATCAAAAACGTGCATAAAGTTACGAGTTGTGCCAGAGGCAGCCCCTTCTTTAGATATCTTGCCAGTGAGAAGCGGGCATATGTTCTTTCATCATTGCGCGGCAGCGTCCTGTGTACCTTGAACAGGTTCGCAGGCTCAGCACCTGCTTTCAGATCAGGTGATTTGCTTAACAGGCGGCTTACTCCTGTTGGGTAGCCTGCTCTTCCAGCGGCTCAAAGGACAGCACGTAGGCCTCCAGGTCAGGATCATGTACCAGTTTCCTGAGGAGTTGAGGCGCTGAGATAATCCCCAGCTCTTGCAGCTCGGGAAGGTGTTCTAAAGCAACCTTGCCCACCGCAAGACGGTCGAGTACCGTCTCGTCCTGTGCCACCGCACCCTCGATCAAGCGCAATCCACGCAGGTAGACCACATCCTTGCCAAAAAACACCCCGGCTCGTTCAAGATCGGGGACGCCGCGGAATGTCCGTAGGCAACGAGATAGGGCAACTTCCCTCGCCCGCTGCTGTGCCGTCTGTACATCTTCATCGCTTCGCCTGAGGCGACGGCGAAGCAAGAACAGTAACTCAAAGAAGGTGTAGAGTGGTAAGAAAGTCTGTGGTGGCGTCATGACTCCACCTGCCAATCCTGTTGCGAGTGTCCCCAGCCAGTTGCCCCAGTCATCGAGCGCCTGTCCTTGCAGCGCTGCTACCTGGCTTTCCTGGTAACTGGTAATGCCCTCTTCTGTCGTGAGATAGCCTTTCGTCCCAATGCCTAACAGGCCAAGCGGAGAGCGCTCCCCAGCAACGCCCCTGGCGATATGACCCGCCAGCTCGTCGGCCAGGTACCGTCTGATCTTGTCGAGAGAAACGGGCTTCTCCTCAAGAAACAACTGGTGGGCCGCTGCTTCGACCCGGGGGCCGCTCGCCTTGGGATCAATCAAGACCTGCCATTCTGGAAAACCGCTTTCGCGCAAAACCGCTTCAAAGAAACGTCTGGCTGTCTGGGCGCTCACTATGCGTGGTGGTGAGAAATGTGCAGCATTCTCCTGTGGCCCCCCAGGCGTTTCTGCCTCCTGAGAAGAGAGGTCAAGCGAGAACTGGAGCCGTTCTTGCAGGAACTGGATCAGCCTCTGGCAGACCTCTACCGTCTCCGGACGTTTCATACCTTGCCGCAGCGCGTCGGTGACGTGGGACAAGGCCTCCTCTAGTTCTTCGCGGGTGGGTACGAAGCCAAGCGACTGATTGAGTGCCCGGTACCGTTCTGTATCCCCCTCAGAGGTGGCCTCGATCATGCGCAGGAAGGTCGTCTCTTCCTCGATCGCCCCATGATAGAGGCGGCGCACAATTACATTCGGCTCTTCCCGGCTGATCTCCGCGTCCAGTTGCAGCATGCCAGCAATGCGACGGCGTACCGCTTCGACATCAAGCGCTGGATAGTGCAGGCGTGGTTCGCGCTGTTCGGCCAGGGCTGCCGCCAGTTCACGCTCGCATGCTTGCGCTATCAGCTTCCCCAATTGCTCCTTGACCGTCTCGTCCGGGTCCGGGGTGTGCAACTCGTCCCACCGTCGCTGTTCCTCCGTCGTGAAGGGACCCGCCTGCGCCCACCACCAGTAGGCATCATACGCGTCAAGCTGGCGATAGCGTTCCACCCACCGCCAATCCAACTGATGCTGTGGCGATGCGGCGCTCTGCCGCCACCGCGCCATCTCTGCAAGCGCTTCTTCTGCATACATGCGGTAGATTCTCCTTCTCGGATGAACGTGGGGCAGCGCATCACGTAGTAATCGCCCGGCTTCATCGACCCTCCCCAGGCGAAGATAGAGCCTTCCGCGATTGATACGGTACACCCACACTTCCTCCTGGGATAAGGTATGACCTGCATCGGCAAGGCGTTGTACCTCTGCCAGGGCTTGCTCATCAAACAGCAGCGCTTCTTGAAAGCGGCCAAGCTGCGCGAGGATTTGCGATTTTTCCCCGTACGAAGCGGCAAGTGCGCCCACTTCAACAGATCCCTGCTCCTTCAAGGTAATGCTGCGCTCTATGGCCTGGAGTGCTTCCTCATGCTGTCCGATCCTGTTCAACTCGTAGCCCAGATTGGTCAGGAAGAGTGCCAGGCGTTTCTTCATCCGACTCCTTTGAAGGGGTGATGGCTCTTCGTGCTCCGCAAGGAGCCTGGCACCTTGCCTGTAGAGAGCAATGGTTTGCTCCTGGAGTGTTCTGGCAGCCTGGATTGCTCCTTGCTCTTCAAGATACTCACTCCATGTCCCTAAGATCATCGCGCGTTTTTCCAGCAGCGAGGCCTGCAGATCCGGATTCGCTAGCAGCAGCGGCTCAAGACGATCACTACACTCGTCAAGCAAGGCTTGTGCCTCTTCAAAGCGTACCTCGTTCAGGGCATGCACCATCAGGTAATGCGTGAGATAGACCTCTGTCGGGGGATGAAGGACTACCCTTCCTGTGAGCACAGCAGCGCGGATGCGCTGATACTCGCTTGCTCGTTTTCTGCTGTCAATGGCCTGACCAAGAAATGGGGAGAGCAGGTAGTCTAAGAGCACGCTCCCATATGCATCGTCTTCTGTACCATGCCCATCACTGTAGTGCATACCCTGCTGGGCGAGCCGGGCAAGCTGGGGCGCATATCCCAGGTTAAAACTGAGCCAGCCATAACGAAGCAGCAATTGAGCGGCATCCAGCAGGCGGTGATCGGTGAGCAGCAGCACGGCCAGTTCCGTGATCACCTCGCCCCGCTCCCGGTCGCTCATCATGCCTTCATCGAGCCAACGGAGCAGTGCTCGCACGAGTTGCTCTTCCTGTTCTTTCCTGTCTTGAGGTGTAAGACGTTGCTGCACGGCGGAAGCGACCATCGGTAACAACTGGACGCGGTGTGAATAGGCCACCAGCAGCGAGGCATCCCGCAGTTCTTTCAGCGGCCTGGGACGGTCGCAGAGGACTTGCAAGGCGGGCTTCCCCAGCGGGATATTGGCAACCGCCAGCAGGGTGAGCACACGACCCGCTTCCGGGGAGAGGCGTTTCTCGATGATTCGTTCCAACAAGGGTTGGAGTTTGCTGGCAAAGTGTCCTCGTAAGAGCGCCGGTTCCGCCAGGAGCTGCAGCAGCCGCTGCATGATACCCTCTCCCTGGGTGCGATCCTCATGCACCTCTTCCCCGCTCTCGAAGCTCCGCCAATCGTCGAGCAAGAGTGGGTCTTGCGCCAGGGCGGCGACCCACTCCAGGCAGAGTGGGATCCCGCCCACTCGTTCACAGACAGCGCGCAGGTGCTGCACCGGCACGCGCTCCAAGCCCAGATGCTGCAAGAGCAACACCCCGGTTTGTACGGAGAGCAGTGGCACCGTCGTCTCGGCGACAAAGACGCGCTCGCGCCCTGCCCAGCCGGGCCACTCTTTGGTCGCGAGCAGGATGGTTGCCTGGTGCTGGCTCAGCAGAAAGCGCTCCAGAAAATGTTCCCAGCAAGGCGCCAACCTGCCCTCATCGGTTAGAACGCCTTCAGCGTTATCGACCAGGATCACGGTGGGGCGTGCGCTGTGTTCCAGGTGCGCCAGCACATAGGCGGTGCGCGCCTCGACCGAGGAGAGAGAAGACGACGGCAGCGGATCGCCTGCTTCAGCCAGCAGACTGCCCAGGAACGCCTCCAGCGAGGCATCGGGGCTGCTCGCACGCTCGATAGGCAGGAGAGGGAGCCAGAGGACCTGGTAGGCGGGATAGTCGGCCTGCAGGAAGTGCCGCGCCAGACGATGCAGCTCACTCGATTTGCCGACGCCCATCGGACCCTGCAACACCAGCAGCTTTTTGGCCGGTGGGTGCTCTATGGCAGTGAGCACCGTCGCGAGCCACTCTTCTCGTCCCACCAGGTGACGGGTTTCTGCCAGCAGCGGCCTGGGCGGAGTCCCTTTTTGGGGTGAGGGTGCGACTTCATCGGGAAGCAGATCGGCATTGGCAAGGGCATAGCGCAGTTCAGCCCATTCGGCCTCAGAGCGACGCTCCCAGTGGGTTTTCTTGGCTTCGATGCGCCTGCGGGCCAATTCCAGGAACGCCTGCCGGTCTGCGACGGTCCATTGCACGCCAGCCAGACCGAGCGCGGTATAGAGCGGCAGTAGATGCTCGAACGCAGGGGCAATCACGCCGCTTTCCAGGCGAGAGTAGTTGGCCTGGGTCCATCCGGGCAGGTGTGCCAGAACTTCGCGCTGCTTGAGATCCCATTGCTCCCGCCGTATCTTGAGCAACAAGCCAAAATGCATCGGGGGCGCATGGTGATCAGCATAGTCCATAGCATCCTACCCTTCTGCTCCATACCAGGAGGCACCGGACAATATGTATAAAGTATAGGCATATTTTCGAGCCACTTGCAACTTTATACCACTTTATCTGCATGTGCTCTGCTACGCTTATGATTGGGATGATCCAGAAACAGCGGAGGAGACCTTCCCAGACGGTGTCCCTGGATCCAGTGTGAAGGGGAACGAAGCAAGCACCACCAGAACAAGGGAAAGCGAGAAGAGAGCACATGACTATACAGAATGGTAATAGCGAAGTCGCGCGGCTCTTGCGCCAGATCGACCTGGAATTTGAAGCAGCGAAACGGGCTGCGACTGGCCTTGCGGTAGGAGTGGCCTCTCACCGCTTCATTGCGGCGCGCATGACCCGCGTGGGAGTGTACCAGGCGCAATTGAGCACGCAGGTGGGAGCAGAGGAAGCGCTCCGCCTGGTGGGTGAGCATTATGTGGGTATCATGGAGCAAGCAGGGACCGAGGAGGAAGATGAGGGTAATGGACGTCGTTGAGCAACCTGCCAGCACAAATAGCTATGTGATCGATGCGGAAAGCGGAGCCGAAGTGGCACGGCTCATCGAGCAGGATCGCTTCCTCAACACGAGCATGGGCGGCCCTGTCCCTGAACGTGACGATCTTACGAGCATGCACACTATCCTGGATCTGGCCTGTGGTCCTGGCAGCTGGGCACTCGAGATAGCCTACTGCTATCCCCGGCTGCAGGTCACCAGTGTGGACGTGAGCCGGAGCATGATCGACTTCGCGCGCATGCGTGCATGCACCCAGGGATTGGACAATGCTCACTTCCAGGTGATGGATATCACGCAGCCCTTCGATGTGGACGATGAGACCTTTGACCTGGTGAACGGACGCTTGCTAGTGGGAGTGCTATCCAGGGAGGCGTGGCTGCCCCTGCTGCGCGAATGCGTGCGCGTGCTGCGTCCAGGCGGCATCCTGCGGCTGACGGAATGCGAGTTGAGCATCACCACCAGCCCCACTCTGGAGGAACTGACCGGTCTGGCCAGCCAGGCGCTCTGGCGTGGTGGCTACAGTTTTTCGCCGGATGGTCGGCAACTCTGCATCTGCCCTATATTAGGACGACTGCTGCGGCAGGTAGGGTGCGAGCGCATTGAGCGCCAGGTGTCCGTCATCGACTATTCGGTGGACGGCGACGATCAGGCTCATTGGGTGATGTATCAGAATGCCAGGGTGTCCTGGTTGTTAGTGGCACCCTTCTTGTACAGGATGGGCGTGATCACAGCAGAGCGCTTTGAGAAGCTGTACCGGCAAATGTGCTGTGAAATGTTGGAGGGAGATTTCTGCGGGCTATGGTATTTCTGCACCACCTGGGGACACAAAGCGTGTTAGGGAACATACACGTGAATTCTACGCTCCTCGTGCTTGTCTCCGCTCAACAGGGTGTTCCACTATTTTTTTGTCCATATCGCTTCGCTACAACCCGGAACTGGGGTTGTCCCTGAAGAAGCCAGAAAGGCGGTTGATCAGGTGGCGTTACATCAGGAAAAAGACGAGCGACCGGAACTACAAAACGCGTTTAGTATGCACTTTGCTGAGCGCGCCTGATTCGGCGTCAAAACAGCATTATTATCTGGCATGGTGTTGGGCTAATGAGATAGCGGGAGGAACAGGAGGATGTGACCAGAAACCAGGTTCGCCAATATATCAAAATGGAGGTGATTTGTTAACCGGAAAAATGGTCCAGATTGTCCCGTTCCTCCCGTGTGAAACATGATTTTATCTTCCCACTTTAGTGGGTAGGTTTCTATGTTGATACGACCGTATCAAATTCCATGCTGTATACCTACCTCGTCAGAGTCAGTAAGTCCTGGCCAGGTGGGTATACTTCTTTAAAGTATCTTTCGTGGAAAATCCCCACACCGCTATCATCGCATCTAATCTACGTTTAACACGGCTCTATGGTGTCAATGCCAATTTGCCATACGTTGCTCTAGATTCTTCCTGTTTGACACACTGATGATTTAGTTTATATTTAAAAATAAAATTGATTTTATTTTTTGTAGTAAGTAATATCTTATCTCCCCCTGATCCTCCGTGTTTTATTGGCCTTATAAGGTCGCTAATAGCCATTTTTACCTACTTGGCACTTGTAGAAGATAATAAACTCGTGTATAATAAAAATCAAGTGATAGTTTTGTATACTTGTATTTTCCCTATAGGTAATAGAGATGAACGAGCGACATACAACTCCTGCATTCACCGCAGAAGATGTACAGATCCTTCAACAAGGTTTGGCAGCCCTTCAGGCTGTTCTAGGTATAACACGCCAGCCTATACCCAGCCGGCTTGAATACCTTCGCCATCAAATTCAGCACTGGGAAGGTGAAGGAACTGAGTATTGGCCTCCACGTGACACGATGTCAGCAAGAGAAGTTGCGGGCAGTCTCAATGTGACTTTGCAGCAGGTGTGCCAACTCGGTGGAAAGAACCGTCTTGTTGTTGCAAAGAAAGGGCAACGGGGACGTGGTCACAGTACACTTTACACCACAGAATCCGTGAGGCGATATGCGAATAATCGACCCCTTCCAGGACGTCAATCTCACTCTCACTTAAGGAGGGAGCGCTTATAAAGCAACTATTGAAATAATCTTTCAGGTTTTTGGATTCCTGCAAGAGGAAAGTTGGTTCACTACTAGACACACCGATATTAGACCATTATAATCGGATGGGTTTGCATGCATTTGGTAGTTATTGAGTTGCTCCTTGAAGCAGGATATCCTACTTTTTCCCTCACCTATTTAGGAAACAAAAGATGTATTACAGATTTTCTGGTCATGAGACATTCCCGTGTCGCTATACTTGGCTGCCGAAGGCTTTTCGAGCCATCAGCAGTGACGGGAAGATCCTTCTAGATGACGAAAACGCTATGGTCGAGCTGGGGGTGGGCAAGAACATGGTACATGCCATTCGTTTTTGGGTACAGGTCACGGGTGTTGCTCTACGGAGCAAAGAAGATGGTTTCTCATTAAGCGAATTCGGTCATGCGCTTCTTGGTCCAGAAGGATTTGATCCATATCTCGAAGATATACGGACTTTATGGCTCATCCATTGGAAGTTGTCAACGCATGTCGATGAGCCTTTATTTGCATGGGATTACTTGCTGAATCATTGGCACCATCCTGAGATTAGCAGAACAGAAGCTCTACAGGCTTTTCGCCAAGAAGCAAACCGGCTAGATCGTACCCTTGCTGATATTACACTCGAGCAGCACTTCGATACCTTTCTGCACACCTATATGCCTACGCGTAGCTCTAAAAGTACTATTCAGGAAGATTCACTGGATTGTCCGCTGGTAGAATTGAATCTCATTCAGCGAATCGGTGAACGAAAGCTAGACAGATCAGGCAAGAGCGAGGCAGTCTATGCATTTCGCCGCGAACCGAAGCCGGAAATTACCCCGGGACTCTTTATATATTGTCTAGCTGATTTCTGGGCGGCCCGCCGCCCATACGAAGAAACATTAAGCTTTCGTGATGTGGCTCTTGCTCCCGGGAGCCCTGGACAGGTATTCAAGATGCCTGAATGGGAAATTCGTGAAAGGTTCGAGACGCTGGAAGAAGATTCGCAGGGGACATATCAGTACCGAGAATCGGCAGCATTCGAGCGCATAAGCCGCCTTGTCTTACTTCCAAATATTTCCCTTGATATTGTCTATCAATCCCACACACGATCGGAGTTTCTCCATGCTTGAGACAAAGATTTCCGATCTCTTTGAGACCCAGTACCGCTTTTTGCGTTCAATTCATCTTAATCGCGATTTTAAGGATCCTTCTGTACTTGAGGGCTATATCCTAAACGAACAAGTTCGGTCAATACTGAAGCGTATAGCTACGGAATTAACACCGAACTCTGGGCAACGCGCCTGGCGTATTACAGGAGATTATGGTTCCGGAAAGTCTTCCTTCGCCCTTGTTTTGGCGCACCTGTTTTCTGGAAAACGATCCAACCTACCTGCTTCCTTGGAAAACGCTATTGACTTCGACCAGATTGGTATATCACCTCCGCGACTACTTCCAGTGCTGGTAACTGGAACACGCATGGCCATATCAATTGCACTTATCCGATCGCTCTATAGAGCACTTGCCGATGTCTATGAACGGGGAAGAGAGCCAAATATCCTTAAGCGCATTCGAGAGTTTCTCTCGGCAGAACCGGAAGCCGATATTGCAGATGCAAAAGCACTGTCTCTTCTGCAGGAAGCCATAGATTGCTTGGTTAATACAGATAAAGCCACAGGAGTACTCGTCGTCCTAGACGAACTGGGCAAATTTTTAGAATTTGCTGCTTTACGTCCGGAAAAACAGGACATTTATTTCCTGCAACGGCTTGCTGAGACTGCTGCTCGAAGCGGAAAGCATCCACTGCTCGTTGTTGGTCTACTCCATCAGAGCTTTCATGCTTACGCTGACCAGCTTTCCCAAGCGACCCAAAGGGAATGGGAGAAAGTATCAGGTCGTTTCGAGGAAATGCTCTTCAGCCAGACGATCGACGACACCATCGACCTTGCAGTAGGTGCGCTGGGAGTTAAGCAGGAGCTTTTACCGGCAGAAGTGGTTCATCTAGTAGTTCAGGCTATGGAGTCGGCTCATGACATAGGTTGGTACGGAGTCGCAACACCATTAGAATATCTGTGTGACAGAGCTGCTGCGATGTACCCTCTTCACCCCACTATACTACCAGTCCTAGTAAAGGTTTTCACCCGTTTCGGGCAGAATGAGCGATCAATGTTTAGCTTTCTGCTGGCGCAGGAGCCCTACGGCTTACAAGACTTTGCCAGGCAAGGAATTAGCAGAAATCAATTTTATTGCCTTCATCACTTATATGACTACACGCGTGCGACGTTCGGTTACCGAATTGGCTTACATGGTCACCGCAATCACTGGCTTCTCATTGAGTCTATCGTCAGCAATTTTCACTCTGACGATGAGTTTGAGTTAAACGTGCTCAAGACCATCGCTATACTCAACTTGATTGATGATATGCAACTGTTAGCCTCAAAAGAAGCCATTACTCAGGCAATGCTCCCAGAATCATCAGTGGCACAGCGATCTGTCGAAGATGTACTACAGGAGCTGCATACGAGAAAACACATTATCCACTATCGTGGTGCAGCGGGTGGATATTGTCTATGGCCTTACACAAGTGTGAATCTCGAGAGAGCATATGAAGATGCTTGTCGAGCTATTGGTTCACAGCCACACATTTCGCTAGCTATCCAGGATTATCTGGAGAAACGTCCTCTGGTAGCACGACGCCATTACATTACCACTGGTACTCTGCGGTACTTTGATGTACTCTATGTACCTGTAGCTCAGTTATCGACAACTCTTACAATGAAAAATGCAGCGGGAGCCGTAGGCCGTATTATTGTTCCTCTTTGTGAAACACAAGAAGAGCGTCAAATTGCTCTCCAGTTCGCACAATCACCCGCGCAGCTGGATAGTCCAGATACACTTATTGCTATCTCACAGCCACTGGGGGACATCGCCGGGTTATCGCAAGAGGTGCAGCGATGGCAATGGATCAGTGAGAATGTCCCTGAATTGGTCGATGATACTTACGCCACTGAAGAAGTGACCAGGCAGCTAATATCTGCCAAACAGATGCTCGAAAGGCGCGTTCATACGAGCTTGGGTGTGCAACAATCCATTGATCATATGGAAGCATTGTGGTTCTGCCAGGGCAAGCCTCTGACTATTCCCAACCGGCGCTCTCTATTCATCCGGCTTTCTGATATCTGTGACGAACTCTACCACCAGGCTCCCCGTATATTGAATGAACTGGTGAATAGAGACTCACTTAGTTCAGCGGCTGCCACTGCGCGATTAAAGTTAATTGAGTTGATTTTGGCTTCTCCATCAAAACCATTACTGGGGCTAAACCCCGCATCGAAGCCCCCCGAGATGTCCATTTATCTTTCTCTTTGTAAGAAGACAGGGTTGCACCGAGAACTGTCTGGCGGCTGGGCATTTGCGGTACCTTCTCCAGAACAAGATAGATGCAATGTTCGTCCCACCTTTCTATGCATTCAGCAGATATTGGAAGATCAAGAAGATAACCGAGTCTCTGTTGCAACCATTTTCAGTGAACTTCGTAAACCGCCTTATGGCGTTCGTGAGGGCTTAGCACCTATCTTCCTTGCCATCTTTGCCATTATGCAAATGCAAGATTTGGCATTTTATGAAAATGGATCTTTCCTGCGCGAGATCTCCGGCCATGATTTTCGTCGACTGATCAAAGCACCTGCAAACTTCGATGTGCAGCTGTGTCGTGTAAGCGGGCCACGTGCTGAATTGTTCGATGCTTTGCGTATCATGTTGGATTTGCCACCACAAGAGGATCGCCAAGCCAAACTGCTAGACATTGTGCGTCCTCTGTTCGTCCTCGCTGCGAGGCTACCGGAGTACACACGCAAAACCCAAAAGCTATCAGCAACAGCACTTGCGGTGCGAGGCGTGCTTCTAGCCGCTCGGGAGCCTGGACCTTTTCTTTTCCATGACCTTCCACAAGCGTGCGGTTTTAGTCCTTTCGAGCCTAATATTAGAAGGAGTGATGATGCGACTCATTTCGTCCAGGTTCTCAAAGACGAGCTCGATGAGTTGAAATCAGCCTATCCAGAACTTCGAATGCGGTTAAAACAGGCATTGGTGAGGGCCTTCGAGCTTCCTGAGCAGCAGCAGTTCCGCGAAATTTTAGCACAACGAGCTGAAGCTATTGCTATGAATGTCACTGAGCCTCGTTTGAAAGCGTTTTGCCTCCGTATGATTGATGCTGCACTACCCCAAAATGAATGGTTGGAAGCATTGGGAAGTTTCGTCTGTTCAAAAATCCCAACATCATGGATGGATCTCGACGAACATCGCTTTGAAATCGAGCTGAATCGACTCTGCACATGGTTCCGCCGGGTGGAAGCAACTCTGTTCAATGAAAATCGGCTTGGAAATGGGAGCTCTGCCATCCGCGTGGCTGTCACTCAATCGAATGGCAAAGAGGTTGATCGCGTTTTGTACGTTTCTTCCGAGGAGGAAGAAGAAATTACGCATATCCAAGAAGAAATTATGCACTTATTGATGTATAATAGACGCGCAGGGTTAATCGCGGCTTCTCGCGCATTCTTACAGGTACTGTCACAAGAGGAGAGGGATTGAGTATGATTGCTCCTGTTCGCCATATTCTGAGCCTATCTGGGGGGAAAGATAGTGCAGCACTCGCAGTTTATATGCGTGATAAAGTACTGGAGATGGAATATATTTTTCACGACACCGGTAAAGAGCTACCAGAAACTTACGAGTACCTTGATCGACTTGAGGCAATTTTAGGGAAAAAGATCACCAGAACAACCTCGACACAGACTTTCGACACTTGGCTCGCTGTCTACGGTGGTATGATTCCCTCCAAACAACGTCGTTGGTGTACTAGTATGCTTAAACTGAGGCCTTTCGAGACCTATGTTGGAAACGACCCTGTTATCAACTATGTTGGATTAAGAGCGGACGAAGATCGGGAAGGTTACATCAGCAGTAAACCAAACATTAAGACAGTCTATCCATTCCGCGAAGATGGTATTACGCGAGCCGACGTTATTCGCATTCTCGAGGAATCTGGCTTGGGCTTACCTACTTACACGCATTGGGGGCGAACCCGCTCAGGATGCTTCTTCTGCTTCTACCAGCAAAAAATCGAGTGGGTACGTCTGAAGCAGAATCATCCTGATCTCTTCGAGCAGGCAAAGCGATACGAATATGCCAACACTGTTAACGGCGAGGCATTCTACTGGAATAGAGACGAGTCATTAGAAGAGCTTGAACGCCCCGAACGCATAGAGCAGATCATCCAAAACTGGGAGAAGCACCGCGAACGCATGCGTGCGACAAGAAATAACAGGTCACTGCTTAGTATACTCGGAGGAATGGACGAGGAAGAGGAAGAGGAAAGAGAAGGCTGCCTTATTTGCTCTATATAATTTATCCTGTGGTACTAGATCAGGCTGTATTGATATTCTTTCGCCGCTACACAACGAAGGAGTAAATAAACGTCTACTTGGATATGGTTTCTCTTTGGAGATTCTCTATCTATACTATCTGTACCTCATCATACACCAGTACAGTATTGGAATTGAGGCTTTGGCGCGAATGAACGACCGCATAGCAAAAAAGTTACGTTTTTTACGTCAATACGGACCCATTTCCCGTAACGACAGTATGTATGACGAGTCTATTCAGCGTGCAGCTAAACGAGCTGGAGTTGTGCCTATCCTATTTGACCATCCTCGTCGTACCGATGTACTGTCATGCTTTAATACAGCTTCCCCTACCTCTGTCATTCTTACAGGTACAGCGGGTGACGGCAAAACGCACCTCTGCCGAGAGATTTGGACAGAACTAGATGGAGATCGGTCCACTTGGGCCACTGACGATCCGTACCTCAGTAAGGTGATTTCCCGTGTGGATGGGTCGGAGATAAAGCTGCACGTGATACGGGACTTAAGTGCATGGGTTCCCCAGACGCATGCCGATTGGCCGCGTGAAAAACTTGAGTTGCTTAATCTTTTTTGCCGATCTCTTTACGAAGATGATAGTAATAACATTTTTCTCATTGCAGCAAACGATGGTCAGCTTATTGAGTCATGGCGAAGGCTTCCCGATTCTGAATATGTCTTCAAGATGCGTTTTCTCCTTGAGCGGTTGCTTGTAGAGGGCCGTCAGCACGAACCAGAGGTAAGACTTGAGTTTTTTAACTTGAGTCGTGGTAGTTCTGCGGAACTGCTCGACCTCGCACTGGAAGCGTTTCTAAGTCATGAAGTGTGGTCTGAGTGCCTAGCCAACAATGCAGACGCAAATGAGGCTTTCGGCGCGAACTGCCCTATACGCCACAACTGCGAGCTACTACGGACACCCTTAGTACAGAAGCGGCTTCGGGCGCTCTTCGAGTTATGCGACTACAATGACTTGCACATCCCTATCCGCCAGATCCTGATGCTCTTGACGAATGCGGTATTAGGCCACCCCAATGTAAAGGATCAGCTGATGGTTCCAGCTGATGTCCCCGTTCTCATCGAGAAGGGGCTTGTTGCAAGAGCGAGTCTTTATAACAACATTTTTGGTGGAAACTTGCCAGAAACACGCCGCGAAGCGTTGACGATCTTCTCCTATTTTGATCGATTCCGCATTGGCTACGAAACGTCGAACCGAATTGACAATATATTGATTTTTGGTAATGCAGATGACAATTTACGTCCCCACTTCGAGCAGTTGCTTGCTAATGATAAGTTCTACGGTGCCCAGAAGAGTTACCTCACGGCCCAACGTAACTTTGTCGAGGGAACGGACAACGAGGATAATATCATCAGTTTCCTCCGCGAATTAGTCAGCCAACGAAGAGGATTGTTTTTCAAAATTCCTATCGAACAAGAAGATGAACTCTCCCTGTGGGATCTAACAGTTTTCAAGTACGCGGGTGAGTACCTCTCGCGCGTTGTATACCCCCTCTTAGCTAACAGACAAGTAGAACATCACATTCGAGCACGTCTTGTAAAGGGCCTCAATAGAATCTTTGTTGGTATGCTCATCAATAGTGACCGAGAGCTTATTTTGGCTAGTAGCCTGTCTTTTTCTAATGCGAGAGTGAATAAACTACTAGAGGAGCGCATCTCTGTGCTTCCACGTTTAGGGGAGCGAGTCGAGATCATCCTTCGGGATAATGTTCCGAGCCTTAATGTCGTGCTGAGTAGCAGTATTCAGTGTTCCCTTCCGCTCCACCTCATACGCTATGAGTTTCTCGTACGTGTGGCAGATGGAGCGTTACCCAGCAGTTTCTCTAAAGAGTGTTACGAAGATATCCTCGCTTTCAAAAGCCGGATTCTGAGGGCACTGGCTGAACGAAGGAAAGCAGAACCTCCTCTTTCACAGAATACATTCAGGCTCTTAAGTTTAGATGATAGAGGCAGTCCAATAGAAGACGTCGTGGAACTGATGGAGTAAAGGAATGGCTGAACGAGTTGAGTTGGATCCTCCCCCTAGTCAGGATCACCCTAATATTTCACCCTGGGTAGATGAGCAGATTTGGGGACACAGATTATGGGATGCTCAAACTCCCTGGTTGCTCTTCCTGGAGTTTCTCTCAGTGGCGGAAGCATGCAATCGTCAAGGTAGGCTTCTAAATGAGGGCGGCAAGTACTACCCTCTCGTATTTCATCCCTACAAAAGGATGTATCTGCGCAATATCCTCTTCAACAACGCAGAGGTTTCTCGCCTTCGCCAACAGCGCTACGTTGACCAAAATGTGACATGGCAAATGTGGATAAGCGCGATGAATGAGAACGCGCGGGGTGTACATGAGAGAGATTTCTCTTATCTGAAGGGCCAGTTCCCTTCTTTTATGGACTTCGCTGCCCTCATAGAGATGTTGCGTGGATCGACTGTAGAAAGTGAGAGAGATAGAAGATGGACGTCGCGCTTCGTTTTCCCGTTTGGTCCCAAAGGGCTCTATGTAGATGTGAACATCGGAGCCAACAATCAACCATCACCTGAGTATATCAATTTCGGGCGTACCGGCGAACTGCTCTATCTCATGCTTTGTCGTTCAACATGCGAATCTCAATTGATCGAACCCATTACGAAGCTCCTTCTAGGTAATAATCCTTGGAACAGGTTGTTAGGCTTACTTCAGCCCGAGAGCGAGGACCAAGACACTTTTACGCGTGGCCAAAGCTACTTACCGCATCGCTATCACTCTACATTTGACAAATTGGGTGAGGATTGGCTGAGTATCTTTAATCTAGGGTTACCTGGATTCGATCCTGTTTCTTATCTGGTTATCCTAGGTTCTTTTCATATTCTACTTTACCAGATAACTATTGCAGCGGAGAAGCTCCAGAGGGAGCGTAAGCCGCATATGATTTGTGAAGTAGTGGCACCTCAGAAGACGCTCGTACGCGAGCTCTCTTTTATCAACTATCAAGAAAACATGGACCTTCCAGCTCAAGCTGTTGAGGCATACATTGATGCTATCGAACACTCTAAAGAATGGCAAGAGGCTTTGAGGGAACCGGGAGCTTATGCTCAATGCTGCGCGATTTTAAAGAAGCATGTGTGGTGGCCACGAAAACCTGACGACTATGATGGGCCAGACGATCCCGATCAACTAATAAGGGAGCTGCGCGTCGAGGCTTTAAAGGGTCATCGCCAACACATGGCTCATATACATAGAGCTTATGGGCGAGAGGTGGGTCTTGTCTCGAAGCGTGGAACGAATAAACTGCGATATGCCCCGAATGATACCCTTCTCAAGACGCTCATTGCTGCGAACGTCGAGGCGCGCATGGAGCTAGGCGAGTTTTTAGATCGATTGTATCAGCGATACGGATTGTTATTTGGAGAGAAAGAGGCAGAGCAAGTATTAGCCAATGACGATTTCGATAAAAAGGCGTTTCAAGCGAATGCGGAGCGCCTGGAGAGACGTCTGAGTAGTCTTGGTATGCTGCGCCGTCTCTCAGATAGCTGTGCTTACGTCGAGAA
>Ga0137388_10000939_pt1 | contig 17169 bp, 16 predicted proteins | sample 15con2h14AmetaG_FD_104644 | JGI IMG/M metagenome (GOLD analysis project Ga0137388, IMG submission 104644) | Vadose zone soil microbial communities from Angelo Coast Range Reserve, California, USA - 15con2h1.4A metaG | ecosystem: Environmental > Terrestrial > Soil > Vadose zone > Saprolite...
CACCTTGAAACTTTCCAATGGGCGTTCGAACGGCGGACAAAATGACGGGAGTTTCGGTACTCATGACGGGCCTCCAGCAGAGCAGCGTATTCCATTATAGCGCGATAGGAAAAACGAAGCTGTGCGGAGGGAAAAACTCCGAGAGCGGAGAAATTCCCCGCTCTCGGGCAAATCATTCAGGACTCAATTTGCAGCGGCTTCGGCGGCGCTTGCCTGGGTTTCGTCGGCACTGGGACCGTACAGGCCAGGGACTGCGACGTTTAGGAGGCGAAAATAGACGGTGAGCTGCGCGCGATGATGGATAAGGTGATTGAGGCACATTCCGCGAATACACGCGACGCGGGGCATGGTGAAGATTTCCTTGCCGCCGGCCAGCAACTTCCATCCGTTCATCATGTCCGCGTCGCTGACTTTGGCCAGCGCGGCGCGCGCTTCGGCGCTGGCTTTGTCAAAAGCGGCGAGGAGCTGCGCACGATTTTCAATCTTTGGCGGCTGGTAGGACGGGCCGTCCACAGGGGCGTAATCGAGCTCTTCCGTGTTGATGGTCATGGTGATCCACTCGGGGATAGTGCCGACGTGGCTGGCGAGCCACCCAACGGTACCGGACTTGTCGTGCGGCTTCCAATTCCACTTCTCGTCGGGCACTCGCTCCAGCGTCTTGCGCGTGCTCTGCATTTCCTGGTCGAACTCGGATAGCATCGATTGTCCAATGGTCATGACTTCCTCCTTAGCGGAATTCGAAATTCGGGGCGCACCGATACTAGGCGAATAAAAAGCGAATTGTCAAGCATTTTTCAAACAACTGGGAGCCCACTCCGAAACGGTTAACTACTGTCGTGCTTCGTTGCGCGAACGGCGCAATTGGTTACCTTCGATGAATGAAAATTGATGAACGAGTCCCAAAACCATCAAGACTGGGGTTGACAGGTTCACACGACGGTACAAAATGGCGGTATGGCACACCAATTCAGCACGTCGTACATAAGAGATTCTGTCGGTGTTTTTCAGTATTACAAAAAACTGGCAGAGCGGGCGATGGCGCAGTGTCCGGACGACGGGCTGTTCACTGCTCTCGATGCGGAATCCAATTCCATCGCTATCATCGTGAAGCACATGGCCGGAAACATGCGCTCGCGCTGGACCGATTTTCTGACCAGCGATGGTGAAAAGCCCGACCGCAATCGCGACACCGAATTCGAAGCGCCGCCAACGACGCGTTCCGAACTAGTGGAAGTGTGGGAGCGCGGGTGGAAGCTTCTCTTCGGCGCCTTGGAGCCTCTGAGCGATTCGGATTTAACGCGGACGATCACCATTCGCACCGAACCGCATTCCGTCATGCAAGCCATCAACCGCCAGGTGGCGCACTATTCTTATCATGTGGGGCAGATTGTTTATCTGGCGCGGCACTTCGCCGGCGACAAATGGCAATCACTCACAATCCCGAAACGGAAATCGGCAGAGTTCAACAGACGGGTTGCGGCCGGCGAGAAGTCGCAACGGTAGAGTGGGAGGGTTCCACAGAACATGCAACCTGCTATGGGTTGCGGGTATTTCTCTGGAGGGGCAAATGATTTCTGGCGCTCACGTGATTGTCTACAGTAAAGACGCCGAATCGGACCGCGCATTTTTCCGCGATGTTCTCGGATTCAAGTCCGTGGATGCGGGCCATGGCTGGCTGATCTTCGCCCTGCCGCCGGGGGAGGCCGCATTCCACCCGTCCGATGAGAATGGTCCGCATGAACTCTATTTCATGTGCGACCGCCTGGAAGCAGAGATGGCTTCGCTCGCGAAGAAGGGTGTCAAGTTCGCTGAGGTTCAGGAAGCACGATGGGGTTCAATTACGAAGATCCGGCTTCCCAGTGGAGGCGAGGTTGGCCTTTATCAGTCAAAGCATCCTACGGCCTTGGGCCTCGGCTTAAAATAAAGCACCTGTCAAATTAGGACACCACCAGAAATAGAGCTCGTTTCCCCTTCCACAAGAATTCCGATACCCTTCTTGAATCATGGCCACGCTGTTTGAGATGGAACCGCTCGGGGAGAGCGGGCTGAAGGTCAATGACGCGCAGAGACGCGCGATTGCCCACGGCGAAGGACCGCTGCTAGTGATTGCCGGGGCGGGAACCGGAAAAACACGCGTCATCACCGAGCGCATCAGGCACCTCCTGCAATCGGACGAGTCCCTCTCAGGCGAAAGCATTCTCGGGCTGACATTCACCAAAAAAGCCGCCGGTGAGATGAAAGCCCGCGTGGTGATAGCCGCGGGCGAACGCGGGAAAGCCGTGATGCTGGCGACGTTTCATTCTTTCTGTGAGACGCTGCTGGCGGAGGCCGACCCGCAACGGGTGATGCTGGACGAGTTCGATCACTGGATCCTGCTGCGGCGCAATCTGCGGCGGCTGCATCTGGAGAAATACAGGAGGTTGGCCGATCCCGGGCAATTCCTCAACGATTTCGTGGAGTTTTTCTCGCGTTGCCAGGACGAACTGGTGTCCTGCGAAGACTATCATCGCTATGCCGCCGGGCTGGCGGCGCGTCTGGAACCCGAACGGGAAACACTGGACGAAGACACGCTCGCGGAACGCCTGGAAACGGTTGCGTTACAGCAGGAGCTAGCACGGGCATACCGGGCCAGCGAAGAACTGCTGCGCGAAAAGAACCGTGTTTCCTTTGGCTCGCTGATCACCGGAGCGGTCGGCCTGCTGAAGCGAGATGCGCAACTGCGCGACGCTCTCCAAAAAAAATACCGCTACATCCTTGTCGATGAATTTCAAGATACCAACATCGCACAACTCCGTTTGCTGGAGCTGCTGGCCGGGCCAGCGAGGAATATCGTGGCGGTCGGCGACAACGACCAGGCGATTTACCGGTTCCGCGGAGCTTCGTTCGGGAGTTTCAAATTATTCCTGGAGCGATTTGCGGGATGGAAAGAAGGCCAGGACTCGACACCGTTCCGCGTGGCACTGACGGAGAATTATCGCTCGACACCGAACATACTGCGAGTGGCGATGCAGGTGATCGGGCAGAATGCGGTGAGCGCCGACTTTCCAAAGAAGGTCCTCTCTCCGAACAAACCTGCCGGTGAAAAAATCCGCATCGTCGAGCTGGCAACTCCAGAAGAAGAATCGCGATGGGTGGCGAGCGAACTGCAGCGCATTCATGGAGCGGGGCGGCGCTGGAAGGATTTTGCAGTGCTGTACCGGCAGCACGCGCACCGGGATCATCTGGTGGAAGAGCTATCGCGGCGAAAGATTCCGTTTGTAATCGCGAGACTCTCCATTCTGGAGCATCCCCTGGTGAGAGACGTGCTCGCTTACCTGCGGCTGATCGCCGCGCCGTACGACGACATTGCCTGCGCGCGTGTGCTGGCGGCGCCGGCGTGGCACTTGGAAGCGGGGGATTTGGTGCGCCTGGCCACGCGTGCGCGAAAGGAGAAGAAGGCGATCTACGACCTCCTGCAACTGCCCCAGGGGCAACTAGCCTTCGACCACTCGCATACGGCCCTCGGGCAACTGGTGGAATTTGTTTCTTCGCAGAGGAAAATTCTGAAGCGCTGTACCGCGCGCGAGATTCTAGGCAGTCTGACGGAATGGCTGGAGATACCGCAGCGCGCGAAGGAACACGACCAAAAATACGTCAAACGGCTGGCAGAATTCATGAAGGAGTGGGAACCGAAAAGCGAAACGCGTAGTTTGGCGGAGTTTATCGAATATCTGGATTACTACGCTCAGGCTGGCGGAGTGGTGAGCCTCGAAGAGGACGCGCCGATAGACGCGGTGCAGTTGATGACCGTGCATGGAGCGAAGGGCCTGGAGTTTCCGCAGGTGTTTCTATTGCGTGTGAACAACCGCGCCTTTCCGGCCACCGAGAGGTCCCGCGTCTTCGAATTCCCGGTGGAACTCATGAAAGAGGGTGGTCCCGCGGAGCAGTTTCATATCCAGGAAGAGCGTCGGTTGTTTTACGTGGCACTGACGCGCGCGGAAGAACGGCTGACCATCACTACAGTGACGGAAAAGAAGGGAAAAGTGCCGGTGTTCATCGAAGACATCGTGATGGAACCGGCGGTAAAACGGCAGGACGTGCGACAAATGATGCCGAAACTGCCCACGGGAATGGAGGATCGGGCACCCGAGGACCGGCAGGATGATGCTCAGCTCTTCCCCGCCGCAGAGGAGCCGGCAAAGATTTTTTCGCGCATCGCGGATTGGGCGGAGGAGTTCCATCCGCCCTCCGCGGAGCCACTCACGCTCAGCCCTTCGGCAGTGAACGGTTACCGCATCTGCCCTCAACGGTATCTGTTCGGGTATTTGTGGTCGCTGCGGGAAGGGCCGAAGGCGGCGATGAGTTTTGGCGCTGTGATGCATACTACCATCAAGCGTTTTGTAGACCAACTGCGTAAGGGCGTGAAGCTGCCCTTCGACGAAGTACAAAGAATTTTTGAGACGGAATGGAATGCGAAAGGATTTGAAGATGAATATCAGGAGCAGGAATACAAGAAGGACGGGCTGGAGCAGTTACGAGTGTTTCATGCGGGCATGATGATGGAACTCCCGCAAACGCTGGGACAGGAGAAAGCATTTGAATTGCCCCTCGACAACAATGTCATCATCAAGGGGCGCATCGACCAAATCAATTCGTTGGGGAACAAGCGAGAAGTGGAAATCGTGGATTACAAGACGGGACGCCCGAAGAAGGATGCGGACGCCAAGAAAGACTTACAGCTGAGCTTGTACGCGCTGGCGGTGAAGGAGATTCTGGAGCTGGAGCCCGTGCGGCTGGTGTTTCATTATTTGCAGAACAATCAGCGGCAGGAAACCACGCGGGACGCGAAGCAGTTGGATGAAGCCCAGAGAATCGTGCAGGAAGCCGCGGCGGACATTCGCGCGGGAGAATTCCCGGCAAAACGAGGCTTCATCTGCCGCAATTGTGCCTACAAGCCGATTTGCCCGGCGCATGAAGAAACCCTGAGCGCTTGAGGGCAACCAGAAAATTCTCTGCCATTTTCTAACGAAAGACGAACTGGAGAACACCTGTGAATCGCAAGAATATTTATTTGTCTTTCAGCGTTCTCGGCGCCGCCATCCCTTACTCGCAATTCGTTCCGTGGGTCATGGAAAACGGGTTGCACCTCGGCTTGCTCGTCCGTCAACTCTTCGCCAATCGAATCAGCGCCTTTTTCGGACTGGATGTTCTCATCTCGTCCGTTGTCCTGTTAGTGTTTATGCGGATCGAAGGACGGGCGATCCGCGTGAGATTCCGCTGGCTTCCGATTGCCGGTCTGTGCGCCGTGGGAGTGAGTCTGGCGCTGCCGCTCTTTCTCTATCTTCGCGAACGCGCTCTGGAAGGTTCCAAAGGAACGGATTAACGAGGCGTTGCTCCGGCGTAGTAGCCCTCGCGGGCCAGGATGGTCAGCCCCTCGCGCTTCACGCGCACCTCGATGGAATGGTATTCCGCGCCGCGATCGGTCCCGGTGGGCGCGTAGGCCAACGTGTACTGGTTGCGCGCTTCTTCCGTGACCCTGGCATAGAGCTCTTCCATCGCGTGGCTCTTCATTCCATAGTAGACGTCGCCGCCCGTGTCGTGCGCATACTTCGAAAGCCGTTCGAATCGCCGCTCGAAATAAGCGCTGCCGACGCCCACCCCATAGACCCCGATGTTGTAGCGCAGGAGATCTTTCAGCACCGTGTCGTACTTGTTCACATTGGACTTCGGACCGTTCACACCATCCGAAATCAGAAAAATAATCTTCCGGCGCTGCCGCTCCGGGTCACGGTCCTTCAGCAATTGCGCGGCGGAGTAGACAGCGTCGTCCAGGGCCTTGGTCGGCTGGCCCTTTAGGTTTATTAGTCCTCCGGTGATATTCGGAGCGTCTCCCGTTGCAGAGTGCCCGTTGATCGACGGGCCATTCCCGATGGCCGCGCTCGTAGGCCCCACCGAGGGCTCCTCGTCCAAACGCGTCCGCTTCAACTCGGTGAGCAGCTTGTCCTGGTCGCTGATGAAGCCTTTGCCTTCGTGGAAAAACTGGTCAAACCGGCAGACGAACGACTCATCGTTCAAGCTCAACCCGGCTACAATGGAACGAAGACTCTCCTCAACCTGCTTGGCATCTTTCGATTTCAAGTCGTTGTCAATCAAAAGCACCATCGAAATGGGCGCTGGCTCGGCCACGAAGTAGACGATTCTCTGTTCGACGCTATCCTCGAAGATTCGAAACTCCTCGCGCTGCAAGTCCGGGACCAGACTTCCGGACCTGTCCTTCACGGTGACAGGCACCACAACCTGGTTGACTGGGATAACGATCCTGCCTTGCCTGTTCTGCTGCGCAGGTGCCTGAGGATTTTGTTCCGGGGCAGCAGGGGGAGTGCTCTGTTGGGGCGCCTGCGCGGCAAGCTGGGTGAGCAGCACGGCGAGCAGTAGTCCGCAGACCATCGGAATGGTTTTTCGTAGACTTTTCATGGTCCTCAAGCCAAACTTCGTATTGAAATTATCCGTGCGGGTGATTCGGCCACGCATCCATCGCACGGTTTCGCGGCATCCTACAAGGCGGTGTATACCCCCACGGGGCTTTTTCCGGCCGGGCATCTCTCGCAGAGGAAAGTATACATGCATTCCATGCATAAGCTTTTGATGCAATGTGTGACGGCAACGGTTGCGGTGACTTTGGCTATTCCGGCCATGCCGCAGGAGCCCGCCCCCCAGGGTGGGGTGATCAAGTCGCAGGTAAGCCTGGTGAACCTTTTCGCGACCGTGCGCGACAAGAACAAAAGAATCGTGCCCACCCTCAAGCAGGAAGACTTCAGGATTTCCGAAGACAATCAGGACCAGAAAATTGCCTTTTTCTCGAAAGAGGTGTCGCTGCCGATCACCTTGGCGCTGCTCCTGGATACTTCCGGGAGCGAGCAATTCATGCTCAGCGCCATCCAGGAAGCCGGGAGCTCGTTTCTGCACAGGGTTCTGCGCAAAGGTGATGAAGCCCTGGTTATGTCATTCGATTCTGACGTCGATCTGCTCTCCGATTTCACCGATGACCGGGCGCAACTGGATCGCGCGGTTCGCAGGGCGCGGATCAACATTCCGGGCGGCGGCTCCGTTGCAGGAAATCCCGGGCCGATTGGCGGCTCCCAGCAGCTCACAGGAACGGCCCTTTACGATGCCATCTATCTCGCGTGTGGCGAGAAACTGAACACCGAAGCAGGCCGCAAGGCCGTTCTAATTGTCACCGATGCTCAAGATGAAGGGAGCAAAGTACGCATTGAAGAGGCCGTCGAGGCCGCGCAGCGCACCGATACGGTAATTCACATCATTCTGGTCGCCGATCCGCGCTTCGGCGCGAACACGGGGGCTGCGAAGAAGCTCGCCGAAGAAACTGGTGGCCGCGTGCTCTCCGCCAATTCAGAGAAAAAGCTCGTTCAAGCTTTCGATGAAATCTCGGAGGAACTCCGCAGCCAATACACTCTAGGCTACTATCCGACCAACTCTGCCCAAGACGGAAAATTCCGCAAAGTCAAAGTCGAAACCGCCGACCACGACCTCAAAGTTCTGACCCGCAAAGGCTACTACGCCCCCAAAGGGTGAGTTTCCGAAACTCTGAGGCGGCCACACGATAATCGAGCGCCCGCACCGAATGTGGTGCCTGCGTGTCGCGGCCCGCTTGTGTTTCAAGGCGCCAGAGGTTTCACGATCAACGATGCTCGCAGCAATCGCCAGTTGAACCCGAAACTTTGGCAGGCTGCACGTACTCCGTCTTCGTGTCCACCTTGTAGCCGTCAGCATATTTGTCGTGGTGCCGCACCCACGCCATCGTGTGGGCCAACCCCTCTTCGTCGCGCCCCTTTGGCGCTATGTCCAGCCAGTTGTACGCGCCGATGAGAATGTCCAGCCCTCGACCGTAACTCGAATAGGTGTGAAAGATGTTTCCTGCCGCATCCTTGTAAAACACGCTCGTGCCGGGCCGTTCCTCGCTGGGGAATTTCTGCATTCCGTAGTTGTAATACACTTCCCCTTTCCCCAGCTCTTCCTTCGACATCGACACGTGATAGTCGTAATTGAAGTCCGTCGCATTCGACGACACCCAGTGGAACCGCCAGCCCATGCGCTTCTTGAACGCTTCGATCTCCGCCAGCGGCGCACGCGAAACCACTGCCAGCCTCACGTCTCGCGCGGCCAAATGCGGTACGCTGCCGTCAATATGATCAGAAATGAAAGAGCAACTCGGGCAACCCTCCGCCCATCCCGGCCCAAGCATGAAGTGATACACAATCAGCTGACTTCTGCCTCCGAAGAGATCCGCGAGCGTCTCCTTGCCTTTCGGCCCCTCGAACACGTATGTCTTTTCAACCTTCTCCCACGGCAGTTCACGGCGCTGCCGGCTCAGTTCGTCGCGCAGCCGCGTGAACTCCTTCTCCTTTTTCAACAGCTCCTTACGCGCGGCAAGCCAATCTGCCGACGTCACGACCTTTGGGTGTTCCATCGCTCTCGTTGCCATGCCTGATTCTCCTTTCCTATTTGTCCACTCTCGCGGAAAAAACAGACGATCCCTAGCACTCGCAACCAAATCATGCTTTCAGAGAAAGCGGGAGCCCGGCGTTGGCCTACCGAAACATGCCCCCGCATTCACTGGCCGTTCATCTCGAACGTAGACCGAGTTGCGAGCCATACCTCTAGCCGCTCGCGGCCTGCGCCCTGGGTGCTTGTGTTGCCTGCTGCATTTGCGCGAGCACCTTGCGAATGGCTTCGTTGGACCCTGGGCTGCGCTTCTCGCGCCAGGCCTCCAGCCGCCTAACCTGTTCTTCGAGATTGCTGAGGAACTTCGGACTGCTGAACATCGCGCGAGTTGCGCCGATCACCGGCTTCATCTGTTCCCAGACAACCCACTGTTCGCCGCTGTTTTCGAAGAAAAAGTCTTCGTCAATCAGTCCGCGGTTCACGATGCTAGCCACCATTTCCCAATAACCGAGCACCATGCGCACGTACGTGTTCCCCTGGCTGCCAGGAGGACTCACCCGCATCATCTCCTCCTGGTTCTTCACGTGGAAGTTGGCTGCAAACCACTCCCGCGCTTCGCGCAGCCGTGGCTCGCGCCTATCCTCGTACAACCGCAACGTCAAATTCACCTGCTCGTTCGTTACCTCGCCCATGCTTCCTCCTTTGGCTTGGATTATCGACTGCATTTTCAAGGGATTAGACAAATGGATTTTCGTCCGCGCTGGGCCCGTAAATCGACGGCACTGGAACATCCAGCATTCGCAGATAGACCGAGAGCTGCCCGCGATGGTGATAGTTATGATTCATAAGGATGGATCGGATGAATGCGATCCGTGGGACGGACATCAGGACCTTTCCTTTTTTCGTCAAGCTCCACGTGGAGGTAAGCCGGGCGTCGTCCATATTCTTCAGGGCGTCCTTGGCACTCCCCAGGCTCTTGGAGAAAGTGTCCAGGACTTCCTGGCGACTCTTGGCCTCCGGCTGAGAGAAGTTCGGGACTTCCATACTGTCCGGCACAGCTGCTGCAGCAACACTGCCCGGCACGGAGGCGATATGCAGGGCCAACTGGCCCAGGGAAAAAGCTTTCGGGTGGGGTTTCCAGGAGAGTTTGTCCTCTGGAATTCGATCCAGCACTCGTTTGGTCGTTTGTGCTTCCTGGTCAATCTCCATCAAGATGGAATCTGCAAGTCTCATAACAGCTCCTTTCGCTTGTCCCTTCAAACGAAACTCGTTCGCCACGAACGCGGTCAATCCGCCCGCGGACATCAAACTTCCGGCCATCATCACTACGCTGCCGACACAAAATGGGCACATCGGTTCCTCCACTTGCCGGATCACCACTCACCGCGAACGCGCCGCTTCCGCCCGCTTTTTCGCACCCGCGTTCATATACCCCCACCCCGCCGTAACTCCCTTACGGTGGTCCTCCTGAATCAGTCCCAGCGCCGCGTGTCGAAACTGAATCAGCGTCCCGCCATCCACCTGGCTGAAGCGGTACTGCACATTCGAAACGACCGGATAAGACATAAACAATGGGCCCGTGATTTCCAGAAGCGTCGGCCGTTTGATAGCCTGCACCACTCCCCAGAAGTGGCCGTTCCCGTCCCCCAAATCGCGGTACCACCTGCCCCCCGGCCACGGCTCGATCTTCATGGGCATAGGTTTGTCGTCCGCCACTGCGTTGAAGGGTCCGAGCTGCTCCAGCAGCGCGGTAAACGTCGCCTCCAACGGCGCGCGTACGTGGATCTCTTCTATAACATTCAACGTCATGTCCTCAATTCTTATTCCCGTCGAAATCATCTTTCCTCCTTGGAATGACATCCGTCGCCCCAACGCTTGACGCATCGCTCTTCCGCTCGGCACGTTCCTTCACGCGGCTTAATTGATGACGCCAGTATTGGGAGAACGTTTCCGTCCACTCGTGCAGCGGCCGGATCGCCTCCGCATTCGTTCGATAGAACATCCGCCGCCCGTCGCGCCGCACGTTGACGAGGCCCACCTCCAGCAGAACGCGCAGGTGCTTCGACACCGACGGCTGCTCCATCCCCAGCGAGTCCACTATCTCCCCAACCGGCCGTTCCTGCAGCGCGATAAAGTTCAGAATCTCTCGGCGCCGGGGCTCCGCCACCGCATTAAAAGCGTCCGAAGTTGTTGCCGCTCGTGCCATGCCTGCACAATACATTCCCATATAGGAATATGTCAAGCACTTTTTTTGCTTCTCCAGGCCGCTTGACCGCAACCCCTTTTAGCGGTAGCTTCACGCCTAATTTCCCGCATTTGTCTCTAACTCCAAGGAGGCTGCGTATGGTTCCTCTCTCTGCTCTTTTGCTCCCCATCCTGCTCTCTGCCATCATCGTGTTCGTGGCCAGCTCCCTCATTCACATGGTGCTGAAGTACCACCAAAGTGACTACCGTCAGCTCCCCGAGGAGGACAAGCTTCTCGCCGCCTTGCGTCCGGTTGGTCTGACGCCGGGTCTGTATCATTTCCCTTTTTACACACATAAGGACATGAACACTCCTGCTATGCAGGAAAAGTACAAGCAGGGACCAGTGGGGTTTCTAACCATTTATCCCAGCGCCCCGCCCGCCATGCCGAAGTTCCTCGGAATGTGGTTCGCCTATTGCCTCCTCGTGGGTCTGTTCGTCGCTTATGTAACGGGACGAACACTTCCGCGCGGCACGACCTATTCCGTCGTGTTTCACATTGCCGGCATGGCGGCGTTTCTGGCTTATGGTCTGGGACCCTTGGTCGACGGTATCTGGAAGGGTCAGCCGTGGAGCACGGTCATCAAGGAATCCTTCGATGGCCTCATCTATAGCGCGCTGACCGCCGGCACCTTTGGCTGGCTCTGGCCGCGGTAAAGACGCTCCAGTTTATTAAGCTAAATGCTGGACTGTGCGCCTGGGGTCCATCTCGTAAATTCGGAGCTGCCAACCCTTAGCTCTTAAGACTGCCCCCGCTCTGAGCCTCGCCGGTGGAGCGCCCCGCTACAAAACTCCGCGGTGAATTGTGGAAGTGGTATCCTCTCTGGTAATAAGCCTGCCAGAAAACCTTATAAGGGGGGACGCACATAGAAAACAGATGCGGCTGATCGTGATTGCAGCAACGGTTGTCATGATCGTTCTCGCCTATCTTCTTTTGGCGGGCAGGCGTACTCAGTGTGACACCATCTTCGAACAGACCGCGGCTCGAGTCGGAGGAAACCTCGATGTCGTCAAGACCAAGGGCGAGTTCTTCGTCGGGCGTGAGCAAATGCAAGCTCTCACGGATGGCGCTCAGAAAGTCGGCCTGCACTTGAAATCCTGCTGCCTGTCCCAGCAGACCGGGAAGATGACTTCCGACCAATTCCAGAACTGCATCAATGGAGCAAAAGATTACGAGAGCAGAATCCTGCTGGTCACCAACCTCATCAACGAGGCCCAAGTGGCCAAGGACCAGGGGAACGCGCAACTCGCGGAGCAGAAGGCTGGTCAGGCCCGTGAGGCGGCGAGCGCCGTGACTTCTGTTGCGAGTGACTTGGGCAAAACGGCCGCCAATCTCTCTTCGGACCCCATTTCCATCAAGGGGGCCGAGCAAGAACCAAACAACACGATCTTGCAAGCCAACACCGCGGAAATGGGGGCGACGATCTCCGGGGAAATCTCGCCAGCGGATGATCAGGATTTCTTCAAATTCCAGTATAAGGATTCCAAGAATCGCCGCGACTTCCTCCTGCTCCACGTCGAAAACCGGTCCACCACGCTGCAGCCTCAGATTCAGGTCTACAACGAAGATAAGTCGTTGTTGCAAAACTGGTTCGGTGCCAATGCCGCCGGAGCCAATCTGGACTATTCCTTTGTTGCGGAACCCGACAAGACTTATTACGTTGCGGTAGGATCCTCTTATAGTGGCACCGGCAAGTACACGCTTTCCCTCGTTCCACAGAAGCTTACGATCAATATGAGCCGAATGAGGATGCGTTCACTGCTACCCCGATTAAACTGGGACAGACGATCGAAGCCAATATCATGGATGGTAGCGATCTGGATTGGTATCGTCTCTCCGGCGTCCCAGGAAAGACGGTCACTGTTCATCTGGGAAACCTCTCAAAAACCTTGCAGCCGCAAATACGGATCCGCAATGCGGACAAGTCCGTGCTCCAGAATTGGACCGGAACCAACGCGCGAGGAGCGGATCTGGAGATTACCTTCCCCGCCGAATCTGGCAAGGACTATTTCGTGATTGTGGGGTGCAGCTACTCGAACGCCGGAAAGTACAGGCTCTCGACTCACTGATCCGTGTGGCATCAAGATAGTCGAAATTCATTCCTTGAAAGCGAATATTGCCGCGTGGCGCACTCTAGCTAAGCGAGCAATCCGGGGGCTTCGATAAGAGCGAAGGCCACCACAACACGGCAGCCAGAGAAAGCCGAACGCCACTAGTTGACGTCCGGACCGCTGATGACCATCAAGTTTCCATACTGTGAATGTCGACTTTATTGGCGCGTGAAGGTGAATTCGCCGGAGGGGTCGCGTTCCTTCATGGCGGTCACCTTCCCGTTTTCCATAACAAACTCGTAGATGTTATCCGCGAATTGCGGCGTCCTGAACTTGAGACCTTTGATGGGAATCAGCTTGACCGGAGGTCCGCCCGGAAAAGCCAGCGAAAGGCCGGCGCCAGGCTGGTAGAGCACCTGGAATTTGACCTTGGTCGGAGTCATGTAATCTCCCGCGAGCTTTTCGAGTAGCGCCGGGTCCAGCGTATCGGGCTTGCGTGTGAAAACGACTTCGCCTTCATCCAGCGATATGACCGCACTATCAATGTCTCCCTGGGGATTCGTCCGAAAGTTGAGAGAGAACCTGCCATATTGTTCGTCATCGGGCGTGTCAAAGCGGTCGTAATGGAAGTGGCTCAGTGGAAAGTCGAAGGCGTGAAAACCGAATTGCAGCGCGTCACCTTTGAGCCCGATCTTGAGAATGCCGTAGGCCGGATTCTCATAGTCGCCGGCGTAATCCGCCAGAGCGTGAGATGGCTTAGTGTTTGGAACGCGGTCAGCACCGGCTTTGGTCCGCGCTTCCGTTCCTGCTTTCTTGCCAGCGAGCCGCCGCGTGAGTTGGCGCTGGCTCCAGGGCGTTTGATCCATGCCGAGAAGGCGCTCGTACACGTTGTAGCTGACGATGTTGTAGAGCGGAGCGCTGTGGTCACTGATCACCAGGACAATCACGCCGATCTTGTCATTCGGCATGAAGGAAACCTGAGAGTGGAAACCGGGAAGGTCGCCACCGTGAAAGGTCATCAGATGTCCGCGATAGGCCGCGGTCTGCCGCCCCATTCCGTAGGCCGGATTAAGCAACTCCCAATAGCCTAGAGCTTCCCCGGCGACGTTTGGCAAACCAATAGCCGGTTGCAGCGTGGCCTTTAGCACGTTTGCCGGTAAAACCTGCTTGCCATTGTATTTCCCTTCATTCATCAGAGCGATCAGCCAGTGCGATAGCTCGTCAATGTTGGAAATGATGGCGCCGGCAGGGGCGATGCCCTCGGTGTCTTCATAGTAAGGAATCTTGTAGAGCTCGAACGAGTCGCGCTTCTCCTTGTACGGAACGCCGTGGTCGGGATGCTGCGTCATCTCAGAGATTGAGAAACTCGTCGTTTTCATGTCGAGCGGCGCGAAAATCTTTTCGCGCACGAACTGCTCCCAGGTCTTCCCGGATTTCAATTCGATGATGTTACCGGCAGCAGCGTACATCAGATTGTTGTAGAGGAAGGTTTGCCGCATTGGCTCTTGCGGCTCGAGGTACTTCAGTTTTTCGAACAGCTCCTTCCTCGTGAAAGGCGATTTGAACCAGATCGAGTCATGCCGCGTCACGCCCGTCCGGTGCGCCAGCATGTCGCGTAGCGTGACATTGTTGTTAAGCTGGTCGTTAAAGAACTGGATCGTCGGAACCGACTCGCGCACCGATTTATCCCAGGTCAGCTTGCCTTCCTCGACCAGCATTCCTGCTGAAACGGCGGTGAACAATTTTGAGTTCGAAGCAATCTGGCACAGTGTCGCCGGCGTGAAGGGCAACTTTTTCTCGTAGTCACGGTAGCCGTAGCCCTTGGCGAAAACCAGTTTGTCGTTGACCACGATGCCCACACCGATCCCCGGTGTATTCCAATCTTTCAGAACTTGCTCCATGTAGGAGTCGAATCCGCTCAGCTTGCTGGTGACGTCGGGCGCCTGGGCGCGCGCGACAGGTCCACAAAGCATCAGCAACAGGGCAAGTGTGAGGAAGAAGACCTCGTGAGTAACTCGGCCGGCACGTCGTTTGTTGTCGGATGACATGAGGCTGGAATCTCCTCTGTGAAATGTGCAAGTCGGAAAAGCCAAAGCATTGTACAACACAGAACGAATTGACCCCACTCCTCCGACCGTCTACCATCCTTTCTTCATTCCCCGACCATGCTCAACGAAACGATCGCCCACTACCGCGTGCTCCGCCAGCTCGGCAAAGGCGGCATGGGCATCGTCTACGAAGCCGAAGACACCAAGCTCGGCCGCCGCGTAGCCCTTAAATTTCTCCCGGAAGCCACGCATCGCGATCCGCAGGCTCTCGAGCGTTTCCTCCGCGAAGCCCGCGCCGCCTCCGCGCTCAATCATCCCGGCATCTGCACCATTCATGCCATCGAAGAACACGATGGCCGCACCTTCATCGCCATGGAGCTGCTCGAGGGCCAAACGCTCGACAAACTGATCCCCCTCGGTGCCCTTCCCATTCCGCGCACCATTGAAATCGGCATCCAGCTCGCCGACGCCCTCGACGCCGCCCACAAAAAAGGCATCATCCATCGCGACATCAAGCCCGCCAACATTTTCGTCACTGATCGCAATTCCGCCAAAATTCTCGATTTCGGCCTCGCCAAGCTGCTCCCCGAGCACCACGCCGGCTTCGGCGGCGAAACCACCCTTGGCGATCCCGAGACTCTTCTCCTCACCAGTCCCGGCACCGCCGTCGGCACCATTTCCTACATGTCTCCCGAACAAGCGCGCGGCGAGGAACTCGATGCGCGCAGCGACCTCTTCTCCCTTGGCGCGGTGCTCTATCAAATGGTTACCGGCAAGCAACCCTTTCCGGGCACGACGAGCGCCGTCGTCTTCGATAATATTCTGCACAACGCTCCGATTGCTCCGGTCACGCTGAATCCCGACGTTCCTCCCGAGCTCGAGCGCATCCTCAACAAAGCCCTCGAAAAAGATCGTGACGTCCGGTACCAGGTTGCCGCCGAATTGCGCGCCGACCTCAAACGCCTCCAGCGCGAATTGGACTCCGGCAAAGTAGCTCCCGTCACCTCATCTTCCGGCCGCATCCCGACGCAAGTCTCTACTCCGGCCGCCTCGCCCGCCGAGACGCCACGCGCGCCCTCGAGTGGTTCCGTCCTGATCGCCGCTGCCGGAAAGAACAAATTCGGCACCGGCCTTGCTCTGCTAGCCGCACTCTTCGTCCTCGTAGCCGCCGCCTTCGGCGTTTACTCCCTCTTGCCCCATAAGAAAACTCTGCCCGTCGAAACAATGTCGATCGAAAACCTCACCAACAATGGTCACGTCTCCATAGCACGGATTTCTCCTGACGGAAAATACCTGCTCCATGTTCTCGACGAGAATGGCCTGCAATCCCTCTGGCTCCGCCACATTCCCACCGGAAGCAACACGCAAGTCGTCACGCCCGCCGCTACGCGCTACAGCGGCCTCACTTTTTCTCCCGACGGCAATTACATCTACTTCGTGCGCCGCGACGACTCTGAGCAAGCCATCGCTTCCCTCTACGACGCTCCCATGTTGGGCGGAACTCCCCGTCTTCTCATCAAAGACGTGGACAGCCCCATTTCTTTTTCGCCCGACGGCCAGCGCTTCGCCTTCTTGCACCAACACGGCGATTCCGCCGTTACCGACCTCAAGATCGCCCGCCGCGACGGCACTCTCGAACGCGACCTCTTTCATCACAAGGAAATTCTCACCGATAGCCTCACGCTTTCCTGGTCCCCCGATGGCAAGACCATCGTGATCCCCATCGTTCAGCCAACTCCCCACGATCTCGCCGGATTCCTTGCCGTGGATGCAGCCAGCGGTGAGACGAAACAAGTAGCGATTGCGAAAGATCGCATTTACCTTGAACCTTCGTGGTTTCCCGATGGCAGCGCTCTTCTCGTCTCTGCTACCACCGCCCCCACTGGTTTTCTTCGAAATCAGCTCGGAATTGTTTCCTTCCCCGGCGGCGATTTTCGCCTCTTGACTACCGACACCAACGATTACGTCCATCCAAATATTTCAGCGGACGGCCGAACCATCGCCGCGAGCCAGGTCACGGAAAATTTGAAATTGCCATCGCTTCCGCTGGCTCGCCCGAAAAATTAACTCCCATCAAACTGCCTTCCAACCTGCCCACTTGGAGCTGGGACTGGACTCCGGATGCGCAGCTCCTGGTCGTCCAGGGTCCGGACATTCGAATGGTGAATCCCTCCGGAGGTGACCGCGTCGTTTTCTCCGAACCCCGGTATCCCATGGACCAGGTCACCTCCTGCGGGAATGGCCGCTACGTTGTCTTTCGAACGCTCGGCCGGTCGGGCGGGGCGGAAGCGAATTTCTGGCGCGTCGATTCGAACGGCACGAACTTAACGCGCCTCACTCTCGGCCTGAACGAACGCGTGCCCGCTTGTTCGAATGACGGTAA
>Ga0137388_10000940_pt1 | contig 17169 bp, 12 predicted proteins | sample 15con2h14AmetaG_FD_104644 | JGI IMG/M metagenome (GOLD analysis project Ga0137388, IMG submission 104644) | Vadose zone soil microbial communities from Angelo Coast Range Reserve, California, USA - 15con2h1.4A metaG | ecosystem: Environmental > Terrestrial > Soil > Vadose zone > Saprolite...
CACGGTGTATGTCTCCTTTGATGACGGAGATCATTGGCAATCGTTGCGCCTCAATCTTCCGGCCACGTCGATTCGCGATCTGGTGATCCATCACGATGACGTCGTAGTTGGAACGCATGGACGCTCGTTCTGGATTCTCGACAACATCACCCCGCTTCGGCAGATTGCTTCCCAGGTGGCCGAATCCGATGCTTATCTTTTCGCACCGCAACTGAGCTACCGCGTCCGTCGCAACAACAACACCGACACGCCACTGCCTCCCGAGGAACCGGCCGGCAAGAACCCTCCCGACGGGGCAATGATCGATTTCTGGTTGAGGTCGGCGGCCTCTGGTCCAGTCGTCATCGACATCTCCGACGCCGAAGGGAAACTGGTGCGTCATTTCTCCAGTGCGGACAAGCCCGAAGCGGTTGATGCGAACCAGTTAAATATTCCGACCTACTGGATTCGTCCACCCCAGGCTGTTTCAGATGAACAAGGGATGCACCGTTTCCTGTGGGACCTGCACTATCCGCAACCGGATTCGCTGCAGCGACAATATCCAATTTCAGCGATCTATCACGATACGCCGCGCTATCCGCTTGGTCCCTCGGCTCCGCCCGGAAATTACAACGTCAAGCTGACGGTCGATGGAAGGAGTTACACGCGGTCTTTTACGGTCAAGATGGATCCCCGGGTAAAGAGCTCGACGGAAGATCTGCGTCAGCAGTTCGAGCTGGAATCGAATATCGCGGCGGCCATACGCCGCGACTATCAGGTGTTGCAACAAGTCCGCGGCCTACGCCAGCAGCTGAGAGGGTTGATGGATCGTATCATCCCAGGCCCGTTGCTTTCGAGCATTACTGCGCTGGCCAACAGAGTCGCAGACCTGGAAGGGGACGAAGAAAGTGGAAAGTTCCTCAGCACGCCGGAGGGACGAAGCCTGGCCCGCCTGAATACCGGGCTTACCACGTTGCTGGGAAGTGTCGACAGCGCCGACGCGGCGCCGACCAAAACACAGATCGCCACCTTCAGCGACGTGAAGAACGCGCTCGACCTTCAATTGACGAGCTGGGAGCAGATCAAGAGTATTGACGTGCCGCACCTGAACTCGCAGCTAAAGCAGTCCGGCCAGCCGCCGCTCAATCCTGAATCGGCCGCCGTCATCGAGCAGGAGTGGCACTCCACGGAAAAGGCGGCGGGAGAAGATTGAAATCGTCTACTTGGTTCCGATGGAGCGACGGGCGTCCCCGCCCGTCCGCGCAGACTCAACAATGCACGAACGCCGTTAATTCGATCCCCATGCTTGTTCCGGACGGGCGGGACGCCCGTCGCTCCATCGGACTATCGCGGTGCCCCGAATTTCCGTTCCGCCAGATATCTCTGCAGCGCGTCGGGCCAGTCCGGCATGGTCACGCCATGTTTCTCAAGACTCGTCGGAGCCAGCACGGAATACTTCGGACGTTTGGCTGGACGCACGAACTTATCGCTCGTAGTCTCCAGCACCGCTGTGCTGAGTCCTGCACCTGCCACAATTCCACGGGCAAACTCGTACCATGAGCATTCGCCTCGGTTGGTGGCGTGGACAATTCCGCTAGCTCCCCTGCGGCAGAGTTGAAAGATGGCACGCGCCAAGTCGACGGCGTAAGTCGGAGAGCCACGCTGGTCGCCGACCACTTCCAGTTGCGGAAGGCTGGCGGCCAATTTCAGGATTGTGTCGGGAAAACACTTCCCTCCGGTACCGAACAGCCAGGAAGTCCGAACGATGCAGGTTTCCGGCAGAACCTCGCCGAGCCGCACCTCCGCCTCGGCTTTCGATCGACCATAAACGCTGCGGGGTGCGCGCCGGTCATCAATCTCATAAGGAGTCGTTTTCGTTCCATCGAAGACGTAGTCTGTGCTGAGGAAAAGCAGCCGTGCGCCCTGCTGCTTGGCCGCACGCGCCACGTTCACGGCTCCGCGGCAGTTCACATCGAAAGCCAGGTCGCGATTGCTTTCGCAGCCGTCCACGTCGGTGTAAGCCGCTGCCAGAATGATCCAATCGGGGCGGCTGTGGCGCACCAGGCCGGCGACCTCTTTATCGTTACGAATGTCGCCATCGGAGGAACCGAAGCCCGTAACTTCATCTTCTCTCCACTCCCGCATCAGCGCCTTGCCCAGCAAGCCGGTCGCGCCGAAGATTGTAATTCGCATGCGGCTGGGTCTCCTGGGACTTCCCCACTTTTCGCAAAGGCGCGAAAAATGGGGCACCCGCACCCGGACTTCGAGATGATTCTACGAATACTGCGTGGCAATCCAATTTCGGTAGCTGCCGCTGGTCACATCTTTCACCCACTCCTCATTTTGCAAATACCACTGAATGGTCTTGCGAATGCCACTCTCAAAACTCTCGCGCGGCTTCCAGCCGAGTTCCCGCTCGATCTTGCGCGCGTCAATGGCATAGCGGCGGTCGTGACCCGGACGGTCCTTCACAAATGCAACTAAGTTTCGATGCGGCACGCAGGGATCATCCGGACAGAACTCGTCCAGCATGATGCATATGGCTTCCACGATTTCTATATTTCGCTTCTCGCTCCAACCACCGATGTTGTATGTTTCCCCAAGTCTCCCCTGGGCCAGAACGCTGCGTATAGCCAGGCAGTGATCTTCTACAAACAGCCAATCGCGCACGTTCTGCCCGTCGCCGTAGACGGGCAATGTTTTTCCCGCTCGGGCGTTGCAAATGACCAGCGGGATCAGCTTTTCGGGGAACTGGTAAGGTCCATAATTGTTGGAGCAATTCGTGGTCAGAGTCGGAAGGCCGTAAGTATGGTGATAGGCGCGCACCAGGTGGTCTGCGCCCGCCTTGGAAGCTGAGTATGGACTGTTTGGCGCGTAGGCAGTGGTCTCAGAAAATGGTGAATCATCCGGACCGATCGACCCGTACACTTCGTCTGTAGACACGTGAAGGAAGCGGAACGACTCGCGGTCCTGATCTCCTAGCCCCTCGCAATAGGCGCGAGTTTCTTCCAGAAGGCAGAATGTCCCCTGCACATTGGTGCGGATGAAGTCATCTGGCCCTCGGATCGAGCGATCCACATGGCTCTCCGCCGCAAAATGCACGATGGCGCGGGGCTTGTGAAGCTGGAGCAGTTCGCGCACGAGAGCGCGATCGCAAATGTCGCCTTGCACGAAGCAATATCGCGGATCGGAGGAAACGCGGAGCAGGTTGCGCGGATTACCTGCGTAAGTCAGCTTGTCGAGATTCACTACCGGGGTCCCTTCCTGCTCGATCCACTGCAGGATGAAATTGGAACCGATGAACCCCGCTCCTCCCGTCACCAGAACCGTCTTTTCCATGTGAGCCGGCCCAGATCGAGCAGCCGCTCTGATTGTAAACGACGGGGGTTGTGTGGCGCGGGCGACCTCGCCCGCGAAAAGGCCGGCACCACAAGTAGTCCTTGGTTTCGATCAGCCATTTCGAGAGCTAAACGGGACTGGGTAGATCAAAGGCCGCGGGCGAGGGCGCCCGCGGCCACACTTAGGCCGCGCTGTGACGAACCTTGGGTTGCTGCGCCGTGGCTGGTTTTGACTGATGCTTCGTACCCGCCAAATCCTGATAGACGCTTGCAATCTCTTTCGCCACCCGGCCCCACAAGTAGTGCTCCCACACTTTTTCCCGGGCTTTGCTCGCGGCAGCTTTTCTGACCTCGGGCTCGGAGATGAGCAGTCGCAGCATGCGTTCCAGATCTTCCCGATCCCCGTGGCGAAAAGTAAAGCCCGCTCCCTCCACCAGTTCGCGGTTCTCGGGAATATCGCTGGCCAGAACGCAAACGCCCGCGCCCATGGCGTCGAGCAACGCCAGGGAGAGACCTTCCATGTCGGAAGGCAAGACAAACAACATGGCATTGGTGAGCAGTTCGTCCAGGGCTTCGCCGGAAACCCAATCCAGCATGCGTACCCGGTCGCCCTGGTGCTGACGCAGTAGCTTGACATAAACGTCGGAATGGCTCGATCCGCCGGCGAGCACCAGCTTTACCGGGGTATCAATTTGCTCGTAGGCGTGAATCAGCAAATCGCAGTTCTTCTCCGGAGAAAACCTTCCGAGGAACAGGATGTAAGCGCCGGGTTCCAGGCCCCATCCGCGCAGCCTCCCGGTCGCGCGCCGCTGCCGCAAGGTTGTGCCGTTGGGCACATACACTGGTTCGGTCTCATAGTGGGTACGGTAATAGTCCTGCAGAGTCCGCGATACAACCATCGTGGTGTCCGGCAGCTTGATGGATGCCCGCTCTCCCAGCCGCAGGATGGTGGATGCGATCCGGCCCCACTTTCGTCGTTGCCAGTCCAGACCCTGCACCGTGACCACCGTTTTCTTACCGAACCAACGTGGTAGAAACGAAAATAGCGCGGGTCCCAGGCAGTGATAGTGCACGATGTCACAATCGCCAAACAGCGCATGGATGGTGCTGAGAAGCGTGTGCACCAGGGTGTCCAGGTGCTTGGACCGGATTGTGGGAAGGCGGACCAGCCGCATCCCGTTGTACATGGGCTGCGGAGGGCTGAAATAGGTTCGGCAATACACCGTGACGTCGTGTCCCATCTCGGCCAGCCGTTTCCCGATCTCCTCATAGTAGGTTTCAATTCCACTGTACTTGGAAACTACGCCCCGCCCGCCGATGAAGGCGACCCGCAAACCGGTCTGCGAAGCTGGACCAATCATTCGGGCACTCACTTTTGTCGAAGCTGGCGCCAGTTGCTCATAGATACTGGTCAGAGCGGCATAGTGGTTTTCAGGCGAGTGCTGGCTGGCGACCAGTTCACGCCCGGCGGCGCCCATTTCTGCCGCCAGCTTCGGCTGTTCGACCAAGAACGAAATCGCGTTTGCCAGTTGCGCCAGGTCGCCTGCGCGGAACAAGACTCCGGTCTTGCCTTCATGCACCAGTTCGCGCCGTGAACCCAGGTCCGAGGCCACCACTGCGCGTCCCCACGCATAGGATTCGAGGATGCTCTTGCCCAAAGTCTCATAGGCACGACTGGGCAGCACGGTGAAGCGGGACGAGGAGATCAGTTCGTCCAAAGTGGTTCCCGCGACTCGGCCAACAAATTCGACGTTGACCAGATCCAATTCTGTCGCCAGCTTTTCCAGCTCCGCTCGCTGCGGTCCCTCGCCGGCGAGGCGCAGAGTAACGTAGGGCAGGTCTCGCATGGCCCGTAAAAGATCACTCAGGCCCTTTTCCTCTGAGAGCCGCCCAAAATACAGGATCGGAGCCTCGGGCGGCACAGGCTTGACGTACCGGGGCAACTTCTGGAAATGCGGGAGGACGTCAATTTTCTTCGTGTCCCAACCGTTTTCGACGAGCTTGTCCTTCACGAACCGGCTGGGAGCGAGGAATCGATCGACACAGCTCTCGTAGCTGCGCAGCCATCGGTGCACGTAGGCCTCGACTGCCAGCATGATCCTCGAGCCCGGAGGCCCGGAATAGCAATCTTCGGTAAGAACGTGCCAGAACTTTCCGCCCTGACAGCGTTCGCACGCGCGGCCCCGCGCCACCATGTTGTAACTGGGGCAGAGCAGTTTGAAGTCGTTCAGGTGATACATCACTGGAACCCCTTGCGCTTTCAGTTCCCACAGAATGGAAGGGGACAGATGGTGATAGATATTGCGCACATGAGCTACGTCCGGTTGAAACTCCTGGATCATGGCGCGCAGTTTTTGCCGTGCCTCCCGGGAATAAAGCGCGTGGGTGGCTTGTTTGAGGCTGCTCATGAGGCCGGAGTGGCCGCGCTTGAAGTCGATGGCAGAGACGAAGTGACGGTCGTATTTCGTCGACTCCCCACGCGCATCCGCCATGGAGAACAACGCCACCTCGTGCCCGTGCGCACGCATCAGGTCCATTACTTCAAAGAGGTAGACTTCGGTGCCGCTGAAGGCGAAGTTATATTTGTTGCAGTATAGGATTCTCATGTGAGTCGTGCTCCATATTTCTGGCGATGCGGGAAACAAGAAGATCGGCGAGCGCGGCCAGGTTCTTTTCCCGGTGGAAGTGGTCCAGCACGTGTTGACGGGCAGCCCGGCGTAACCGAGCCATCCCAGGTTGCGCGTTGCGAATCATTTCGATCTTCGCCACGAAGTCGTCCAGCGACCCTGGCCTATACAGAAACCCGGTCTCGCCGTCCTTGACCAGTTCCGGAATACCGGTGATGTCAGGGGCAAGCACGGTCTTGGCGTGGGCCATCGCTTCCATCAGAACCAGGGGAATGCCTTCGCTGCGGCTGGTGAGAACCACGAGGTCGCATATCGTGTACCAGGCATCGAGCTGCTGCCGGCCAAGACAGCCCAGCAGCTTCACCTGCGCTTCGAGCCGGAGATTTCGAATCAGATGTTCGAGCCAGGAACGCTCAGGCCCTTCTCCTGCCACCAGGCACAGGAAGTCAGTGCCGCGCGCCCTGAGCTGGTGGCAGGCTCGCAACAGGAAGGCGTGGTCTTTCACCGGATGCAGCCGGCCCACGGCCAGCATCATCAGAGGCTTTGGGGCTAAGGCCATGGAAACTGGCGAAATAACGTTGTCCGGGGGATTCACGCCAATGCGTTGCACCACAATTTTCCCCGGTTCGATCTTCGGGTAATTTCCCAGGGCAAAGCGCCGGTTGAACTCCGAGACGGTCACGCAGAACGCGCAGTTCTTCAGCTTGAGATCCAAGTACACGCCGTGCAGCAGCAGATCGGAGCCATGTAGCGTCATGCTGAATGGGATCCCCAGCAGGCGCGCCGCGACCATCGCGATCCAAGAGGAGAAATATCCGTGATGCACATGGATGTGCTCCACACCTCTGCCCTTGAGTCGCAGCGCGTAGCAAGCCCCCAGTAGCGTGTGCAGCAGCGCCCGCGCCCGCAGCGCGCGGCGCTCCTTTCCTTGTCTAAGAACGCGGACGAAGAGATCCGCCAGCGAGCCGAATCGCCAGACACAAAGCCCGGCAGCGCGAATCAGCAACCCGAGTCTCAATGGCTGCAGGTACAGGGTTTCCGAGGCCAGCGAGTTTAGTGGATGTTCCTGCGCAGCTTCCTCAAAGCCAGCCTCGTCAGGGCCAGCATCATGGGGACCGGCGTCATGAGGACGACGCGCGCTGCAGGGCATAACGTCAATTCCTCGCCGGCGCAGCTCACGGATTTCCTCGAACACATACGGCTCGACCGGAGAAGGGAATTGATTGGCGAGATAGGCGATGATTGGCATTGGGAACCGCGTCACATTCAGCGCGGAGAACGGTCTTTGTTATTGGTTTTGCTCGAAAGCAGGGACTGGGATGGTCGGGTCACGCGCGAGTCGTCGTGCCGCGAGTCAATCCCGGGATGCACGCTGGCGCGGTTCGCGCGAGTGCTGGACAGCAGGAGGACTGGCTTCGCGCCGATCCAAATCGATCGGCCTTTGATGCCGTGACGCGTGCTGGCAAGGTCCAGGTAAGAACCGTAGCCCGACGGTACCGAGTAGACGGAACGACTACAGAAGCCGCTCACGCAGGACATCCCTGCATCCCACACCGCGAGCGTTGTGGTTCCATCGGGCCGGGTGAGTTGGCAGGTGTAGATCGTGCCTGCGGCAGTGCAGGGCCGGGTCATGGTGCTGCCTACCATCCACGAGTAGACCGCGGCGTAGGCTTGGGCCGCCGGGCTGGTGCAACCGGTTCCCGATCCTCCGTCGCTGCAACCGTTGACGCCGCTCTGGCTCCATAGGCGTCCCCAGGAGTTGCCCCAGGCATACCAGTACATGCGCCGGTAGCCAAGCGACCAGCCCAGCAAATAGGCTCGGGCAACGTAGGCCGACTGCATGTCGGGGTCGGGCTCCCGTAGCGCGGTATCGCCCCAGCTTCCTTCCGTACTCCATACCGGAAGCCCGGATGCCATGGCCGGAAGAGCCGCGCGCAGAACACTCCACTGGCCGCGTAGGACTTCCGGAGACGCGCAGCAACCACTGCCGTAGGTGTAATTGTGAGTGGCAATGACGTCGGTGGCGGTGGTTGCGCCGGAAGTGGAGAAGTAATCGCCGAGCGTGCTCACGTCGGGACCCGATGCCTGGGCGCTGGGACTCACCACGACTGCCAAGGGAACAACGCCTACGGCCGTCACATGAAAATCCTGGGCAACGCATCTCTCGCTTGTCGCCGTGATCGTCCCTGAACCTTTGAGAATGCAATACGCGTCCTGCGCCATGCGCACCATCTGGGCCTGCGTGCCGGTCCATGATTCGGTGCTGCGGCTGAATTCATTCCACATTTCGTAGGCCGCTACCCGGGAATAAGCGGCGGCATTCAGACCCGTGACATGGGTGGCAAGTTGGTGGATAAAGCTCCGCCAGGCTTGGTCGGTGCCGGTGCCGTCGGAATTCAGGTCCGCGGGCGGCGCGCAACTTCCGGTGGCCGTGCTGGCATAGTCGCAGCCCGCATTCGTGGGATTGCTGGAGATCCAATTCGGCGTGCCACCCACGACCAGGACAACTTCGAGCCCTGCGTGGGCGTGGGCCAGAGCCAGATAAGCATCAAGAGTTGAAAAATCGTACACGCCATTCGCCGGATTCATCTGCTGCCAGCGGGTATCGGTGTCCCACAAGCGAATGCTGCCGAAGGGAACTGTGGGCCAGGGCTGGCCTTTGACCAGATGCATGCCAAAATACTGGGCGGACACAGTGGTTTGCGCCGAGACGCACGTCGCCGCCAAAAAAAGAATGGCCAGCGCGATTGGTCTTACGCTCATTGATCTTCTACGCCCACGCGAAGCAAAGGCGACCGTTCCCGAGAACTGGCACGCTCCCCGGCAGCAAGAACATATTTCCTGAACTGCATTGCCGCGTAGCCCGGCAAAATCAACAATGTCCACGCTAACCAGGGTCGCCTGGTCAGGGAAATAAACAGAAGCGTGGCGAAGCCTGCTATCCAGGGTCCAAGTTTGTGATAGCGGATCTCAACTCTTACTGCCAGCTCCGCATGAATCACGAAATACGCCGCACATGCCAGAAGCTCCGCCCAGCCATAGCCGACGATCCCAAACCGAGGCAGCAGCCACCACGTTCCTATTCCCAGGAGGGCTACATGTACCGCGTACGAGCGCATCACCGTCCACTGCTGCCCGGTCACGAACAGTGCGGAGGCTTGCAGGTTGTAGACGGAGTTCACCAGCACGCCGGCGGCAACGAAGGGAAAGACTGCAAGGCTGGGCATCCACCGGACGCCAATCACGTGCTTGACGACGAATTGTCCCAGCAATGCAAATGCGCATAGCAGGGGACCCAGCGCCATCACTTGCAGGTACACAGCTCGTTCCAGCGCGGCGCGGAGTTTCTCCGGCCTGGCCTGCAGTCGGGCTAGGGCTGCAACCGCCATTCGTCCCGCAGCCAGCCGGAATGTTCCCAGGGCTTCAGCAATGCGGATGGCCAGCGCCACAAACGCCACACCCTCCACGCCGGCGAATCGTCCCACCAGTAACGGGTTGACCAGCGTTCGTAGCTGCCAGGTCCGCTGGGACGCCGTGATTCCAATGCCGAAGCTGAGCATCTCCCGCGCCTGCCGCACGTCGAGGCACGGCCGCGGCTGCAGTCCGGCGGACAAAAATGCGGCCACCAGCACGAAAATCTGCCAGGCGATCTGCCCTCCTACCGGAGCCCAGACTCCGCCACCGGACCAGGCCAGCGTTATCGCCAGCATCAGACCGACAACCTGCCCTCCCAACTCGATCCCCGCTACCCGGCGGAAGTCGAGTTCGCGTTCCAGTTTCGCCATTGGAACGCCGGTCAAGCCGGTGAGCGGAACCGTAAAGAGCAGTGCGAGATACGGCCAAACAAATTCGCGACTGCCGTACCAGCGAACTAGCAAGGGTGCCAGCGCCGCGCCTGCCAGGGTCACGCCAATGGAGGTGCAACAAATCACCGTGGAGGCAACGTCGTAAGTGCGCTTCTCTGGAGCGGTCTCGCGGCGCACCAGATACGTGTCCAGCCCGGCGCGTGCCAGGGTCGAGAGAAATGCAGCCAAGCCGATGGCGGTGACGAATAATCCGTAGTTATGCGGCCCGATCCACCGGGTCATGACCAGCATATTGCCCAGGCTGACTATCACACCCAGGCCATAGCGCGCGGCGAAGTATGCGCCGCCACGAATGGTTTGCGACGACAGCAGTTCGTCTCCGCCTGACAGCGAGCGCTCCGCACACACCAGCTCTGCCTGCAGTGCGGGTCCGGTGCACACTTCGGAAGGCGCTACAACCCGCGCTCTAGATTGAAAGGGCATGCAATTGATCGACAGCCCGGCGATTCTGCGCGGCCAGAATTCCCGCAATTGTGAATAGCAATCCGTTCACGAACTGATAGTTCATGACCACGAAACTGCCATTCAGCAGATACACCGCCACCAGGACCGGCCAGACCGAACGGAAATGCTCATCCAGGAAGGTGCCGTCCTCAGAGGCGGTGTGAGGGCGCCGCCGTGTACCCAGGCGAAATAACTCTATGACGACCCAAAAATATAAGACCAACCCCAGAAGCCCATGCTGCACGGCAATCTCAAGGTAAGTGTTATGAAAGAAGAAAGCCTTCTGATGAAAATCGTGGACCCGCTTCGCCAACTCCGGCTGCAGGTCGCTTGCTCCCCATCCGAAGAGCGGTTTCTCCAGGAACATCTCCAGGCCCGTCTGATACATCACGACACGGAATTCCACGGGGCTGCGTTCTTCCAGCCGGGTGAAGAATGAAGTGTTCGTGTCGTCGAAACTGAGCGCGGTCACTAGCCCCACTCCTGCAGCCAGAATCAGACAGAGACAAGCGGCGCGAACTCGTTTGTTCGGAGAGAGAAAAAGCAAGACTAGAACGCATCCTGCGAATGACAGCCATACTCCTCGGGTTTGGGTGGCCAGAATGGCCAGCGGCAAAGCCATCAGCAGCAACAGCGCCGGCAGCCCCCTAAGACTTCTTCGTCGAAACGAGTCCAGGGCCACCAGTCCCAGAAGGTTCAGAGTGACGCCGTTGGCCACCGCCTGCAGAAAGGGTCCGCGGGCGCGATCGGCGTGGATGCCCAGACCTTCGTCGAGAATAAAACGCGGATAAATCAGTTGCTTTGCACCGAATAGAAACAGGATGGCGATCAGACACAAATAGCCCAGCACCACCAATGCGAAGGCCTCGAACCTGCGCAACGAAGCGGCATCGTCGAAGACAAAACCGGCCACATGGTAGAGCGCGAACGGCACTACCCATTTGGCCGCAAACACGCTCCAGTTTTCCGCGTCATACGGCTGGGATAGAACCGCACCCAGCCCCATCAGCGTGAGGACAGCCATGGGCCACATTCGCGGCTGAGCGATGGTGAGTGGGCACCGCAGCACGAGCGCCCGTATCAGCACCACAAACAGCAGCAGAAAGAAGGCGATCCGGTCCAGCCAGTAAAACTGCATGTCTGGAGGCCGAAAAAGCATTACCGTCAGGGTCGCGATAAATAGCAGCGAGGGCGCCGCCACCAGCGCGTGCAGCGGCCGGACTGCGGCAATCATGCTCCGCTGCGCCATGGCGGACAATGAAAATCGCGCCCTCAGCGATCCCGTTCTAGCTGGTCTGAACGAGGCTTCCGCGATCGAGCTGGGTGCGATCGAGATCATCCTAGGCGCCGCTTCCGTGCAGCATCACAAATAGCGTCTTCCACAAGATTCTCAGGTCCATTCGCAGATTCCAGTGCTCGATGTATTCGAGGTCGAGCGCCATATTGCGTTGAAACGAGGGATCGCGCCGGGCCGTGACCTGCCACAGCCCAGTGATCCCCGGAGTTACGTCCAGTCGCCGAAGGTGGTCCAGACGATACTTTGCAACGTCGTCGAGCGGGTGCGGCCTCGGACCCACCAGGCTCATCTCGCCCCACAACACGTTCCAAAACTGCGGCAGCTCGTCCAGACTGTAACGACGCAGAAACTGTCCCAGGCGCGTGATGCGTGGGTCCCCCGCAATCTTGAAGCACGGCCCCTGGCGCTCGTTGTCGGACCGCAGGCCGTCCTTGAGTTGGTCCGCGTTTGCGACCATGGTGCGAAACTTGTTGCAAATGAATTTCCGGCCCTTGAGGCCCGCCCGTTTCGCTCGATAGAGCACCGGTCCGGGCGAAGCCATCTTGATCGCGAGCGCGATCATTGCCATCAGGGGCGCGGTGGCCACCAGGGCCAGTGCCGAAAGCACGATGTCGAGAACCCGCTTCCAGAACAGACCCGACCTCGGGGCTTTCTCCTGGTGCAGTGCCAGCACCGGCAAGCCGCCGAAATATTCCAGCACGAGCGGACTCGAAAGGCGGTCCCCCGCCTGACCGCCTTCACCGCCCCCCTCAAAGCCGCGGTTGTGACGCCCGTCGTCATCAAAGAGATCGGGGATTACCCGAATGTTGAGCCGGTTACGCCTCGACTCCCGGATCACCCGTCGCGCGAGGTCGGGCTGATCCGGAATCGCCAGGATCACCTCATCCACAAATTCCCGGCGCGCGATGCGGGCGAGATCGGCCACCCGGCCGAGTACATTGCCCCCGACCGGTTCGCGTTCATCCACGAAGCCCACAACCGTACGACCGTGAATGCGTTCCCGCTCCAGGATGGCAGCCATTTCGCGCCCCAGCCGCCCGGCCCCGACAATCAGCACGTTCTGCTCACCGCCTCGCGCGATACGCCCGGACGCGACCCGCCGTTGCCATCGGTTCAACTCCAAGCCTTCAGCCGATGCGGCGACTCCTGCCGTATCCGAGTTAACCGAGTGCAGCTTCCTCGCCGCAACGTGGCCGGCTAACCGTGGGATTAGACCGGGTGGAGTTGGGCGGCCGGAGTTCTCGGGATTCGATGTGGCAGGGAAAGACACTCTAGGCCAGCTCCAGTTCGTATCCTTCAATCGTGACCGCCACCGAACGCTGAATGCACTCGATCGAGATGACCAGCGTCTTCGGGCCACTCTGTGCCAGAATGCCTTCCAGACCCTGGAGGCAACCGCCCCGAATTCTCACCCGCTGTCCCACTTTCAGAAACGCGTGCAGTGAACATGGAAGCTTCTGTGCGAGTAAGTAGCGCAGATCGTCAATCTGCCGGGATGGAATCGGACTGGCTTCCCCATGTACGTTGACAAAGCCAATCACTCCTTCAGTGTGTAAGACGTTCGCGCGCGACGGAGCCGATGTGTGAAGTCGTACGAATACATACCCCGAAAACAACGGAAGTGAAATTGTCTTTTGCCGGTCAGTCCAGCGGTGAACTTCATTCAGGACCGGAAGAAACGTCTCTACACCCTTGCTTTGCAATTGGGCCGCAATTTTGTTCTCGAAACGGTATCGGGTTTGTATCGCGTACCAGGGTTCTTCCAGCAACGGTCGTGCTGAAGGTGGGTCTGCCTTCTTGGGTTCCGGCACCAACCGGTCGGGGTAGGTTGTCATGGGACGTCAGCGGGTGTCAGACAAAGCTCTGCTACTTGAGTCCCATTCGTATTTGCCGCTTGTTTCCACAAAAAATATTCCAGCGGAACAGCCTGGAGAAGACCCCGGAGAAAAACCTGGCTCGTTCCTACAGCCTCCGATAAATGCCTTCCGGGATTGGGAATGTTCGCCCGTTCAAGACCGAGCCCAGTAACCGTGCATTCGTGGCCTGCAGCGTCTGTACAGCCCTCTGCGCCGCCGCTCGCCGCGTCGAGTTGGCTTGCAGCACCAGAATGACTCCGTCGCTCAGGTAGCCGAGCAGCGCTGCGTCGCTGCACAGGCCGGCCGGCGGACCATGAAGGACCGTGTAATCAAATTCGAGGCGCAGTTCCTTCAGCCGGCCAGGCAGCCATTCCACCGAGAGACCGGCCTCGTTTTCGCCCAGAAACATTTCTCGCGGCACTCGCCACAGGTGACTGGAAATTCGCCGGGCGGAGTCGCGCAGCGGCCGGAATCCAGCCGGACGAAAGGCTGGAGTGGGCATCCCATATGCATCGTCTGCCTCAGATGGCAGATGTGCTTCCACCAAAGCGACGTTTCCCGGTATCTGCGCAGCCAAAGCCTGGCTGACCCGCAAACAGATTCCGGCAACATCGCCGTCCTCGACGGCGCAAAACACAACCTGGCGCGCCGGTTTCGGCCAACCCGGAAGGAACACCTGCCGTACCAGATTGCGGATCTGCTCGTCTCCGAAGCGATCGGGGTTCCACGGCCCCGACTCGCGAACGGTTACCTGCGGTTCTGCTACGACATCTTCGAAGATGTCGCCTGCCAACGCGTGTTCCAGCAAATCAGGCCTTGTGCTCATCAGTGTTTCCCTCGCATACCGAATTTCGACGCTTGTTTCGTCTCTGCTCCTACTCCTGAGCCCAGCAACGCTACTCACCTCTCACGGCAGGGAAGCTAGAACCGGCGTACCCAGATACGCGATCACCTCATCCGGCGTCCGGAACCCCTGGTTCAGGTAGTCGGCGGCAAAGGCCAGACTAGTGCCCATCGTGCCGCCCAGCACTACGCCGACCAGGCCGAATACCCAGGCAGCTCTGGCGGGTAGCGCTGGCACTCTGGGTTCCTCGGCGATGGCAACGTTCAGAATGCCGCCCCGGTCCAGGGCATCTTCGATCCTCGCCTCCTCACGCTTGTTGACGTAAAGCAGATATTTTTCCTCGGCCACTTTCAGTTCACCCAGCAGCTCTCCCTGCCGGATCGCATTCCCTCCGAGCTTTTGAGCTGACTCCCGGTAGCCCGCTACCTGGATGCCGGTAGCGCGCCCATGGGCTTCGAGCGTGCCTAACTCCACTTGTGCCTTGATCAGTTCCGACTTCACCCATTCGTGATTGGAGTCTTGATTCGTGGTCTGCTCTCGCAGTGGCGACTTTTCTTCTCCGGCAATACTGTTCTTTGTTTCTGCGATTTGCTGGTCCACTTCTTCTACCAGCCGGTAGGAAGGCTGAAACTTGGTCAGCAGCTCGGTTCGCTTGAGCTGCAGTTCCAGCAGTTTTGACTTCATCTTTTCCGACAGTTGCGGGTTGTCGGAGCTGCGGACCTCAGTAATCGTCCGTTCCGGCAGCGACTGCAGCTTGGCCTGCAAACCTCGGATGCGCTGCGCGGTTTCGGCGATCGCCACTTGGGTCTGGCGGTTATTGGCTTCGGCGTCGCTGAGCTTCTGCAGTTCCATGTCCCGTTCCTGCGCCGCGGAGACCACGCCCTGATCGCTGGTGAAATCCATCAAGTGGAATTCCGCGTCCAGCAGTCCGCGCCGGGACTGCACCACTTGCTGCTCAAAAAATTCGAACTCTCCCGAGGGCCGGTGGACCCGCTGCTGCCGGGCCAGGTAAACCCGCGCCAGAGAATGAAGCACGGCCGCCGCCTGCTCCGGATCGGAGGACGAGTACGCCACTTCGATCAGGTTTGTTTTTCGCATGGGCTCGACTCTCAGCCGGCGCGTCATCCGCCGGACGGCCCTCGCCAGCCTGGCTTCGTCGTTACTTTTCAAGAGTCGCTCGTACCATGATCCTGTGCTTAGTCCCGCCGCCAGCACTACGGTTTGCAGAATTTCATCGTCCCGCAACAGCTCCGCCTGAGAATTCAACTCTTCTTCGGTGACTTCTTCCCGCTGAAACATCGGGGATGGCGTGGGTGTGGGCGTTACCGGAGCGTCCACTCGTCCCCGCCGCACCAGCACTTTCATATGCGCCTCGTAAGAGGGCGCAAGCACTCCGTACAGGACCACCGCCAGCAAGACTGCCGTAAAACTGCCGAAGCTCAGGCGCCTCTGCCGGAACAGCACCGCCAACAGATCACGCATGGTGGGAGTGGGAACCGGTGTGGGCTTACGAATGATCGCGAGCTCTTCTCCCATACGGAGTTTCTCCTGGCGCGCTGGCCTTCAGGTTCGGTTGTCTTGGTATCGGGCAGCGGCTGGATCCGCTTGAGGGCACGGTAAGCCCGAGAGGCTTTGTTGCAAATCGGTCTTCGAAAGGAGGTGCTTTCCCCACTTCCCCCTAGAACTGGTTGGGATTCATGTAGGTGCTGATACTCGAAGTCGGCAGATAGCGCCGGATCTTCGAAATTTTGTTTTGCGGGACGTACAGCAGATCGCCTGGCCGCAGATGGAAGTCCTCGGCCAGGTTCCGCGACTTCAGCATTTGTTTTATGTTCAACACGCGAGCCTCGGTCCGCTCGTCTGAGACTCGCCGAAACAGGACCACTTCGGAGTGCTTGGCCTGCTCCGTGAATCCTCCTGCCATAGCCACGCCTTCGGTCACGGTGGCGTCGCCTCGCAATTCGTACTTACCCGGATGCCCCACCGCGCCGCTGGCGACGAAATACGGCTTTTCGAAGTCTTTGAGCCTGATGGTGACCTCGGGATCGTGCAGCGTAACGGCATAGGCCTGGCGGACAGCGTTCCGCAACTCGGCTATCGTCACGCCCTGCGCGTACAGCTCGTCCAGTTCCACGAGGGTGATGAAACCGTCCGGCTGTACGCTCACCGTCTGGTCAAACTCCGGTGCAAACGTGAATTTGATCTCGATCACATCGCTTCTTTGTAGCCGGTAGAGCGGACGGCGGTTCCCCATCTCGTCTGGACTCGATGCACCGTCCGCTATGCCGGATTTCGTAGGCCCCGCCGCCCCTTCGCTTGCCTGTGCCGCTTGCGTCGCCTGCTCTTGGGCCGCGGCAGCCACCGAACTTGTTTGCACGGCCCAGCCGCCAAGGGCCAACGCCGCGCTGATCAGAAGCCGCTTCATTTCTCAGTTGTCCTGTCTTTTGTCCTGCCGCTACAACTTGCAAAGTATCCCGGCGCGCTCAACCCGGCAAGACATGGGAAGTGCTGTCCTCGAACGTAGACGTATGCACCTGGCGATCCTCCGGGCCAGCGAGGTCGCTCTCGAGAAGATGGAGGGAACGGCAGAATCGGTGCTGCGCCACAGCGCCGGCGCGGGTTGCTACATCAGGAGCGTAGGAGGCAAAGGTGGAGCCGGGCCGCCGCGTCCTCGATTAGGATAGGTATTTGTTCCCGTCCTCGTCGGTGGTACCCACAAAAGTAGACTTGCCAAATCGCCCGAGCCGGTTTCCCAGCCGGGGCCAGGGTTCGGGATCCCCATGATCTCCATTCGATGCAGGTAGTTAAGGGCGACAGTCTCGATTGGCCTCCTCACTCTCTTTTCTGGTTATGATCCGGTTTCGCATTGTTCATCTAACCATTTGCGATGTCGAGATGTCACAGCTTTGCCACCTCAC
>Ga0137388_10000942_pt1 | contig 17141 bp, 14 predicted proteins | sample 15con2h14AmetaG_FD_104644 | JGI IMG/M metagenome (GOLD analysis project Ga0137388, IMG submission 104644) | Vadose zone soil microbial communities from Angelo Coast Range Reserve, California, USA - 15con2h1.4A metaG | ecosystem: Environmental > Terrestrial > Soil > Vadose zone > Saprolite...
CGGCGCGGAGCAACGTGAGGCTGCTGCTCGCGGGAAAGTGGAGGCGGGCAAGAAACGCAAGGGGTTAGCCGGTCTGGGCGGTATCGGAGCCACGATCGGTGCGCTGCTGCTCAAATTCAAGGCCGTGCTTCTGCTGTTGCTCAACCTCAAGTGGGTAGTATTCCTGGCCAAGTTTGGTTGGGCAGGTTTCTCTGCACTGCTCTCGGTCGCGATCTATTCGCTGATCTTCGGCTGGCAGTTTGCCATCGGGTTGGTGGTGTTGCTGTTTATTCATGAGATGGGGCATGCGCTGGTGATGAAGTTGAAGGGAATACCCGTTGGGGGCTTGATTTTTATACCGATGCTGGGGGCAGCGGTCTTGATGCGGCAGATGCCGAAGAATGCGCAGGATGAGGCGGAGGTTGGCATTGCCGGGCCTATTGCCGGTGCAGTTGCGTCGGGTGTGTGCCTGGCGCTTGCGGAGATGTCGCCCCATACGACGACGATTTGGGCAGCTCTAGCGTACTTTGGCTTTTTTATGAACCTGTTTAACCTGGTGCCGGTGCCCCCGTTTGATGGCGGGCGCGTGTTGGGTGCGATTGACCGGCGCATCTGGATTGTGGGTTTTCTGGCTCTGCTGGGGTTCCAGATTTGGCAGTGGATCAACGGTTTCTCCAACATCTTTTTGCTCTTTTTTATAATCATAGCGGCTACACAGCTTTGGTCACATAGAGGTTTGCGGACGAGTGCCGCTGCTCAGGAGTATTACAATGTGCCGGTCGGAACGCGCATAGCTCTGTCTGTGCTCTACTTCGGCCTGGCTGCGGTGCTGGTGCTGGGGATGTCGATTGCACATAGGCTGATCCTGCCTGTGGGGTGATGATGAACTGACGGCCCCGACCCCGGTGCTGGGCGACCGCAAGGGATCGCCCCTACTCGATACTCTGGTGCTGGGGATGTCGATTGCACATAGGCTGATCCTGCCTGTGGGCAATTAGAAGGGCGATTGCGAGAGCTAGCTGCCTTGCTATTGCCACCACCGGGAGCGGCCGGTTGGATCTGGATAACGTGGCAAGTAGGGGTAGCTGGTGGTTGCTGGTGGCTTGATCCTCGGTCGCACCAATAACGTGATCCCCAGGCCGGTTACTTCTTACTTCTTACCTCGACCCCGGCCATTTGTTCGAGCACCTTGAGCAGAGAGGTGTAATCCTCGCGGCCGTAGCCTGCGGCGCGGGCCATTTCGTACATCTGGCGCGTCAGGGCCGTCATAACTGTAGGGGTCTGGTTTTCAGCGGCCAGGTCGAGCGCGAGTCCGAGGTCTTTGTGCAGCAGGTCGGTCATGAAACCGGGCTGGAAGCTGCCATTGAATGCGCGAATGGGGAATTGGTTGGTAAGTTGCCAGCTTGCGCCACTGCTGACGCCGATGATCTTTGCCATAGTATCTACATCTGCTCCTGCTTTGACCCCTAACACGAAAGACTCGGCTATGGCAGCTGCGATGGCTCCGCTGAGGATGTTGTTGACGATCTTGACAACTTCACCTGAGCCGCTTGGTCCGACATAGAAGATGTTCTCTTTCTTGCCCATTGCCTCCAGTACTGGTCGTGCCTGCTCAAAGATCTCGCGTTCGCCGCCGACCATGATGGTGAGTGTGCCGTTGACCGCTCCCATCGAGCCGCCACTGACGGGTGCGTCGAGAAAGTGTACGCCATTCCTTGATGCTGTCTCTGCCATTTTGCGACTCATGGCGGGGGCGATGGTGCTCATGTCGATGATGATGAGACCCTTGCGTGCTCCTTCGAGTAGGCCGTTGGGACCAGCTACGACCTCTTCGACCTGCTGAGAGTTTGGCACCATTGTAATCACGATGTCTGACGCCATAGCAACCGCGCGAGGCGAAGGAGCTAGTTTGGCGCCCGCGTTGAGCACTTCCTGCACTTCAGGCTTGTCTGGATGACGTGCGAAGACGGTGACGTGATAACCTGCTTTAAGGAGGTTGAGGGTCATAGGGCGACCCATAACTCCGATACCGATGAAACCTATTTGCATGGTGGTTTACCCTTTCTAGTAGTCGCCTGACTACATTTAGGTGCTGTACTGCCCTTTGCAGGCGCTGAGTTGCCTCATTCCATTTCGACAATCATAGCTCCCCCCTTCACGACGTCGCCCTCCTGGTTGTATACATGGCGTATTTTGCCTTCGTAGGGTGCAATGATGCTGTGTTCCATTTTCATGGCGCTGAGGACGGCGAGGAGCTGGCGATGCTGCACACTATCACCATCATGGACCTGAACCTTGACGATGGTGCCGGCCATTGGTGCGGTGAGCACTTTCTGTGAACGTGCGGTGGTGCCTATGCCAGCGTGGGCAGTTGTGTCTACGTTGGGTGGTTGTCGCCGTGCCAGGCGATAGACTTGCCCGTGCAGAAAGACCTGTGTCTCGCCTTCAACATGCTGCACGTATGTGCGTAGTTGTCTGGCTCCCTGCCGGAGCAGCACGAGGCCATCATTGCCAAATATGCATGATACGTATTCCGCCGGTTGGGTGTTGATCTGGATACTCCATACGTCGGCTACGGTGCTGTCTTGCGGTGGTCTGACGGTAACGCTGTGTTCCTCGCCTTGATAGGAGTAGGTGATGCGCCGGGCTTCACCTATCATGCGCCAGGGTCCTAATGTGCGCCAGGGATTAGTGCTGGTTGTATCTGCCGGTTGCGAACGGTGGTCTTGGCTGGTAGGGGTAGCAGCATCGTATGAGATATCGTACAATGCTGCCGCTATGAGCGCTGCATGCTGGAGGCCTGGTGTAGCGTTGTCCTCACTCGCTAATCCATGTTCGCCCAGGAAGCCTGTATGTGTGTGTCCATCCTGAAATGCTGGATGCGTGGCGATGGCGTGAAGTAATGGAGCGTTGGTGTTGACGCCAAAGACGATGCATTGCTCCAAGGCTGTTTGTATGCGTGCAATGGCTGCTGAACGGTCTTCGCCATAGACGATCAGTTTGGCGATCATGGGGTCGTAAAACTGCGTGATTTCGTCGCCACCGGCAATGCCACTATCCACCCGCACGCCTGGTCCGGCAGGTGGGACAAAACGTGTTAGGGTGCCGGTGGAAGGAAGGAAGTTCTGTGCGGGGTCTTCGGCATAGAGGCGCATTTCGATGGCGTGCCCGCGTGGGCTGATGTGTTCCTGACTAAGACTGAGCGGCTGACCTGCGGCGATGAGTAGTTGATGGCGTACGAGGTCTATGCCGGTGACAAGTTCGGTGACGGGATGCTCTACCTGCAAGCGTGTATTCATCTCCAGGAAGTAGAAGCGTTTGTCGCTGTCAAGCAGGAACTCGATGGTGCCTGCATTGACGTATCCGGCAGCTTTGGCAAGGCGGACCGCTGCTGCCCCCATCTCGGCGCGCAAGGCGGGAGTCAGGGCGACGGATGGACTCTCCTCGACGATTTTCTGGTGGCGGCGCTGGATGGAGCATTCGCGTTCACCGAGGTGAATGAGGTTGCCAAACTCGTCTCCCAGGACCTGAATTTCGATGTGACGTGGTTGCTGTAGCAGTCGTTCGAGGAAGACGGTGGAGTTACCAAAGGCGGCCTGTGCTTCACGTCGCGCACCGGCCAACTGTTCTGGGAAGTCTGCTCCGGTGTATACCTCGCGCATACCTTTGCCGCCGCCGCCAGCGGAAGCCTTGATGAGCAGGGGAAAGCCGATGTGCTGGGCCTCGCGCATCAGTACGGAGTCGTCCTGGCTTTCGCCGTTGTAGCCAGGGACGGTGGGTATGTTGACCGAGTGGGCGAGTTGCTTGGCGGCGATCTTGGATCCCATGAGGCGCATGGCGGAAGCAGGTGGGCCGATGAAGACGATGTGGGCCTGTTCGCAGGCCTCGACGAAGGTTGCGTTTTCGGCGAGGAAGCCGTAGCCGGGGTGGATAGCCTGTACGTTGCTGCGTTTGGCGATATCGATGATGGTGTCAATACGCAGGTAGCTTTGTGCGGCGGGAGCAGGACCGATGTAGTGGGCTTCGTCGGCTTCGCGTACGTGGCGGGCGTTACGGTCGGCGTCGGAGTAGACCGCTACGGTTTGCACGCCCATTTCGCGGCAGGTTGCGATGATGCGGACGGCTATTTCGCCCCGGTTGGCGATTAAAATTTTTCTGAACATTTTATGATACCTGGTGAAAGTGTTGTGTAAGCCGGTTTCATGTGCAGTATAGCATAGAATTTGACCTGGCAGGAATGTTATCGTGTTCCTGAAAACCTCGTCACCTTTTCCTTTGTGAGATAAGGTACGTTTCCGTAGACGCACTAAACCAACAAAACAACGAGGTTACCTGAGTTACCAGGTATGTTGTGGTTCTCCCTTTCCCGTCTGTGGTCACCAGAAGAACATGTTCCGAGTTCGTCCAGACAACCCTGTCAAAGTATGCAATTAGAATCTCACAAAATGCTCACGTTTGTTCAACTGCCGTCACAAATCCATCACATACAACAAGAGCGGAAGTATAGAGGGCTAGTCGTCCTCCGTACTCCCGCTCTTCTGCTCTCTCTTCAATCTGCATTCCCATTACCGGCTCACAATAATGCAGCCTGTTGAAAAAGTCTCTTGTTGGGCTTATAAGTAATACATTTGTATCTCTGTCACTTGACAATCGAATACAACTGAAGTATTCTTGAGGTCAGAAAATTATTACAAATTTTTTTTATTCAACCAAACAGCATTTTTTACATCTGTCCTTCACCGAGTTCTCGGCACATCTCTTTTTTCTACTCCGTTGTTCTCAGTATCATCCGTCTCTGAGCGTGTTGACGTTCATGCTACTGGCTTCTCATCGGCTATTGCTTGGCTCTCCCTTTTGTTTAGACTCTACTCTCAAAGGTCGTTTCGCACCTACAGAACCAATCGCATGTGTGAGGTGACCATTCCCTTGTAACAGGGAGGCTTCTCGTCGTCACATAGTCCAAAGGAGGAAAAGATATGACTATCCAACAGAGCATCGATCAGGCAAAGTCAGAAGCTTTTGCCGAACATATGCTTGGGGTGCTGAATAGTGCTGCGTTGTCGCTGATGATCAGCATCGGTCAGAAGACGCGTCTGTTCGATCTCATGGCTGGGTTGCCACCATCGAGCAGTGAGCAGATCGCCCAGGCAGCGGGCTTACAGGAGCGCTACGTGCGAGAGTGGCTGGCTGCGATGGTGACTGGTCGCATCATTGAGTATGATGCAGCCAGTGGAACCTATCGCTTGCCAGCGGAACACACCGCCTGGCTCACGCGTGCCGCTGGGCCAAATAACCTGGCCTTCCAGACACAATACATCGTCCTACTCGCCAGCGTCCAAGACGAGGTCGTCGAATGCTTCTCCAAGGGCGGTGGCGTGCCGTACTCGTCGTTTCCCCACTTCCAACGCCTCATGGCAGAGGATAGCACTCAAGTGGTGGATGCCAGCCTGCTCCAGGTGACCCTGCCTCTCATCCCGGGCCTGGTGGAGCGGTTGCAGACGGGAATTGATGTCGCTGATATCGGCTGTGGCGGCGGCCACGCGATCAATGTCATGGCCCAGGCCTTCCCCAAGAGCCGCTTTGTCGGCTATGACCTCTCCCAAGAGGGCATTGCTGCCGCGCAAGCCGAAGCCAGGCGGTTGGGAGTGACCAATACGCGCTTTGAAGTGCAAGATGTGTTACACTTAGACACCCCAGGTCACTACGATTTCATCACCGCCTTTGACGCGATCCACGACCAGGCCAAGCCGGCGGAGGTCCTCCAAGCCGTGGCTTCGGCATTGCGGCCTGCTGGCGTCTTTCTGATGGTCGACATTGCCGCATCGAGCCATCTCCAGGAGAATATCGAGCACCCCTTAGCGCCGTTTCTTTACACGTTCTCGTGCAATCATTGTATGACCGTCTCCTTGGCATTGAATGGAGCAGGGCTTGGGACTATGTGGGGCGAGCAAAAAGCACGCCAAATGCTCAACGAAGCCGGCTTTACTCAGCTTGAGGTGAAACACGTCGAGGCTGATTTCTTGAATAGCTACTATATCGCGTCCAAGAGTGCATGAGGCTCAGGACGCCTACAGAGTAGCGCGAGATGAGAGCAACAAAGAAGGTAACAGAAATTTTCAGCCCGTTGAAAAGTCAGATAAAAGGTGATACATAGTATACCGATGCGTGTTGCGAGTTGGAAAGGCTACGATCATGATGGGCAAGGTGCGACCCGTTCACGCGAAACCGTGACAAGACGAGGCAGCATAGGACGGAATCACCTTTGGCCTCGCTGTTCAACCAACTGAACCCCTTGGGTGACACCAGACGCTTTGCTACGACACGTCTTTCCTGCCTCAGCCTCCTCTCTGGAGCGCAGCGGTGATGACCTGCTCTAGTGGCATTGTCCGTCCCTCGTTCCAGGCGGTGGCAAACGCCTCCTCGCCCAGTGCCGTGCGTGCGGCAACCACCGCCTGCTCATAGTCGGTGCGATAAACGGGCGGCATGGGGGCGCCACTGTGCTGCCGGAGCGTTTCTGCCGCTCCCCACAGCCGTGCTGCCCACCGGGCACCCGCAAGAGGCGCCCCTTCAGCTCCCTGTGCTGCTACCACTGCTCCCAGGCCCTCCAGGCAGGTAGCGATGTACTCCTTGTTGCCTATCTTGTGCAGCGGTGCCAAGCCCTCCTGGTAGAGGACACGTGCCGCCGCATGGTCGCCCTGGCATGCTACGACGCGCGCCAGGCCAATGAGCGCCACGGCGGTGTCCCACCCACTTCCTCCCTCCCTGAGGATCGCCACGCTCTCTTCGGCAAGTTCGCGTGCCCTGGTCTGCTTCCCCTGCACCAGGCATATCGCTCCCAGCAGACTGAGTGGGGGACCAATGAAGAATTTGGCGCCGACCTCTCTCTGGAGCGCCAGGCTCTGCTCGGCCAGGGCAGAGGCTCTGGCTAGATCGCTTTGCGACACAAAGAGCACGTGCGCCAGAAGGTAGAGCACCCATCCGATGCGCTGCTTGTCGCCCAAGGCTCGATAGAGTCCGAGACTCTCCTCCAGCAGAGCGCGTGCTCGGTCATACTCGCCTTGCATGGTGGCCATGCGGGCTAAATCGGTGAGGCATCGGCCTCTGCCCCAGGTGTCGCCAACTAGCTGGAAGAGCGCTCCGGCCTCCTCGTCCAGGACACGGGCTGCAGCATACTGACTCCTCTGCCGGGCGACCGCCCCCAGCAGGCAGAGAGAGCGCGCCACGCCCGCTGTATCTCCCAGTTCCCGGTACAGTGTCAGGCTCTCCCCAGTCAGCGCCTCTGCCCGCTCCATGTCATCCATTTCCCAAAGCAGAAATCCAGCGTTGTAGAGTACTCTGGCCCGTAGCGATGCATCTACCCCTTCTCGCACCGCCAGGGCCCGCTCCAGAAAGGTCCATCCCTCTCTGAGGTACCCACGGTTATACCAGAACGAGAACAACGCGACACACAAGCGCAAGGCACGCTCCGACTGTTCCCTCCCCTCCTTGGTCTGCACCTCCATGTGGGCGCGCTCTAGCAACCAGGAGAGCGCTGCACGCAGGTTCTCATGCTCCTGCTCCAGGCGAGCGAGCCACCGGCCTTGCTCGGCTCTCCGCAGATAGGGCTGGGCCTCCTCGGCCAACGCCAGGTAGTACAGCGCGTGCGCCTGGCGGGTCGCCTCCATCTCTCCACTGGCCGCCAGGCGCTCCAGCCCAAACTCGCGCAGCACCTGTAACATCCCGAAGCGCGGTTCGCCCTGTGCCGACTCCTCCTGGCGCAGCAGGCTCTTGTCCACCAGCGAGAGTAGCCCGTCCAGGACGTCTCCCGAAAGCTCCCCTGCCACCCGATACACCACCTCCGCTGCCTCCCACATGCAGCCATCCACAAAGACGGCCAGCCGACGGAAGAGCTGCTGCTCCTCAGGTGCGAGCAGGTCGTAGCTCCAAGCGATCGCCCCACGCAGCGTCTGCTGCCGGGCAGGCAGGTCACGCGCTCCCCCCGTGAGCACAGCCAACCCCTGCTCCAGGCGCGCCAGCAGGGCCTGTGGCGCAAAAAACTTGGCGCTGGCCGCCGCCAGTTCGATCGCCAGGGGCAAGCCGTCCAGCCGCGCACAGATGCCCGCGACGGCAGGGGCATTGGCATTGGTCACCACAAAGTCGGCTTTGACCGCCTGGGCACGCTGGATGAAGAGGGCCACTGCCTCGTACTGCGAGAGCGCCACCAGGTCTGGCAGGCGTTTGAGGTTCGGCAGCGAGAGCGGCGGCACGTCGAACTCGCGCTCGGCCTGCACATGCAGCACCACCCGGCTGGTGACGATGATCTTGAGGTTGGGGCAGGCGGCCAGCAACTCGGCCACTTGCAGAGCGGCAGCGGCCACTTGCTCGAAGTTGTCCAGCAGCAACAGGAGTTGCTTGTCCTTGAGCGCCGTTTTCAGCAGCCCCAGCAGGGGTTGATCGCTGGCTTCGCCGATTGAGAGCGTCTGGGCGATGGCCGGGATCACCTGCTCGGGGTCGGTCACCGGCACCAGCGCCACGTAAAAGATGCCATCGGTGAACAGGTCACTCAGTTCGGCAGCTACCTGCAAACCCAGCCGCGTTTTGCCTATGCCACCCGGACCAGTCAGATTCACCAGGCGCACCTCTGGGCGGCGCAGCAGCCGACACACGGTTGCCATCTCCAGCTCGCGTCCCAGGAAGGGCGTGGGCTGCACCGGCAGATTATGGGGGCGATGCGAGAGGGACTTGAGCGCTGGGAACTCGCTGGGTAGGTCGGGGAGCGTGAGCTGGAAGACGTGTTCGGGCCGCAGCAGATCTTTGAGGGCATGTTCGCCCAGGTCCTGCGCGTTCACCCCTACCGGCAAGGCATCGCGGACCAGCTCGAAGGTGACGGCTGAGAGCAAGATCTGCCCGCCGTAACCGGTTGAGCGTTGGGCCGAAGTAGTCGTCGCCACGGCTCCGGTGTGCAGCGCCATGCGCACCCGCAGCGAACCCCATTGCTCTGCTGAGACTGCTCGCTGGGCGGCAATTGCTGCTGAAACGGCATCGGCGGCTATGGCAAAGGCGGCATAGACGGCATCGCCCACCATCTTGAAGACGAAGCCGCCATGGGCACCAATAACTTGACGCAGCAGAGCGTCATGGCGAGCGAGCGCGGTACGCATCGCCTCGGGGTGGTGTTCCCATCGGGTGGTGCTGCCTTCAATATCGGTGAAAAGGAACGTGACCGTCCCTGTCGGCAGATCAGGCATGGAGAGCCTCCTCGTCTGGCACCTTGCGGTGCATCGTCTTGAGAGCGCTTGCTTGCTGTTCGATGTGTGTCCCAATCAGTGGGAAAACGCTTCTGTTGGGACTCTCTCTCGCATTATATCTCATCGGTGCGTGGAAAGGGTTAAACCAGACCTGTCGGAAGCCTTGCACGCTCACGCTCGTTTGCTGGGTCAACGTAATCTGACCACATTTTTGGGCCTTTTTCAACAGGCTGAAAAGCAGCCTCCGTCGACACAAGAGCCAACGCCAGCCGTGCCTTAGCTCTCTGGTAGATTGTGTGCAAACAGAGCGATATCCTCGCTACGAAAGGGATATCGCTCTGTTTGCACAAGGGCTTCCAGCTACCATGTACTGTAGATACTGAAACGGACGAGAAGACCTCTTACTATCGACTATTCCATCTACCCGAGAGGATCATACTATGACATTTAACACTGATACGGTATACAACGAACTACACCCGTACTTTCAGGGGCGAGTACAGCGTAATGAGCCGCTTGCTCGTCACTCGGCCTTCGGAGCTGGTGGTCCCGCCGACGTGTGGGTCTCACTCAAATCAAGAGAAGAGTTGATTGACCTGGTGCGACTGTGTGCGGAAGGACACTACCCTTTGCTCGTCGCTGGCAATGGCACCAATGTGCTGTATGCCGATGCCGGTGTCCAAGGCATTGTGGCACATATCGCCCTCAGCTCCTATCGTGTCGATGATCAAGGGAATGGCACTGCACTCTTGTTGGCTGATGCTGGCGTCAGCTGGCCGCTCCTGATGCATGAACTCGCACCTTTGGGCTGGGGTGGACTCGAGTTTGGCGTCGGCATTCCTGGAACGTTGGGTGGTGGAGTGATCAGTAACGCAGGTGCACACAACGATGATCTGGGCCAGGTACTTGAGTGGATCGAGGTCCTGGATGCGCGTGGCTGCAATGCAGAGGGAGAAGATCAGGTAGCGGTGCCAATCGTACGTCGCTACCTGCATGACGAACTCGACCTGGGCTATCGCCATAGCCGTTTCCGCGAACAGAGGCAAGTCGGCTTTGATGAGCATGGGCATTTCATCCTCCCCACCCGGGGTATGATTGAGCCGGCCGAAATCGTGATGCTGTTGGGGATACGTCTTCATCACGAAGACCCACAGAAGCTGCGTGCAAACATTGCCGAGTACAAACAGCACCGCAAGCTGACCGAGCCAGCACAGCGCCATGCAGGCTCCGTCTTCAAGGATCCCCCAGGAGATGATGCAAGCCATCTCATTGACCAGGTAGGTTTGAGGGGTAAAACATATGGCAAAGCGCAAATCTCGGAGCGCAATGCCAACTACATCGTCAATGTGGGAGGAGCACAAGCTGCTGACATAGCCGCACTGATCATGCAGGCCCACCATGCTGTTCTGGAGCAGTGTGGCGTAGACCTGGAGTTGGATGTGGAGTTACACGGCCAGTGGAAGGCGTAATCCTGAACTTCATGTCGGCAGGAGCGGTGAGCATCAACCCGATCATTGGAACGCTGGCCATCTTGATCGTGCTGGCATGGCGTATCGCTGGCTACTATGGGATGGATAGTGTCCTGCTGCCGGTGCTTGGTACTCCCTGGACGGGTTCATTAGCCAGGAACAAGACGGCCGTAGCCAACATCAAGCAAGAGTATCTTCCTGCGAAACAGCAGGTATTATATCAAATCTCCTTAAAAGCAACTTTTGACAGGTATCCCATGCGGGCTAGCGTGGTCGGTACACCCTCACGATGGGAAGGATAGGTAAAGCGAAAACCCGTCGCTAACAATGCCGATGGATCAGCCAGCACATCTAAGGTGACTGTATCAACCGCAATTTGTCCGGCTACCAGAGCACCAAGCCAGGAAGGAATCGTCTTTGCAGGTTTGACTCCCATCAAAGCAGCAGTATCATCAAGCAGTTGACGCTGTGTCGTATCACTCCCGTCCATGACAAGAAATGTCTGCTGCACAAGAGCAGTGCGAGGTAATCCGGCCAGATGCACCAGTGCCCTTGCCACATCAGTCACATGGCTGAGAGGCAAATGATTTGTTCCCTGCCCAATGACAAAGGCTGCCCCTTTTGCCAGTGCTCTCACATACTGATCGGCAAAGACCTTACCTGGATCATAGACAATATCGCCCAGATAGATGTAGGTGGCATCCAGCTCCGATTGCTCTACCAGTTTGCGAACGGGAAGGCCGATATAACCAAAACCATATGGCTTTTCGCGCAATAGTGAACGATGGCTGATTCTCTTCTGTGCATCCGGCTGCAAATCGTCAGCACCACTGATCGAGAAGAGCATCGGGCGCTCCTCCACTGGCAAGCCGTGTAGTGCTGCAATGATTTTACTCGTTATGGCCTGTCGTTCAGTAGAAATGGCCTGAATTGCCGCTCGTGTCAAACGCCAAGGCAGTTTTGGCTGCACCAGATCAATCAGCACGCTCGCGCCTCGGACTTCGTTCGTCCACTCCTGGGGTTGGGTGACATCCCCCAATACAGGTTGGGCACCAATTTGACGTAGCGCCTCCGCTTTCTTTTCCGAACGTACCACAGCTTTCACTTGCCAACCTGCTTTTACAGCTTCAGTGACCGTTTCATGTCCAATGAAACCAGCTCCACCAAGAATAAAAAGAGTACGATGACTCATGACTTCTTCCTTTCCTTCATTAGAAATGCTCCTTTCAATTCATTAACGCTATTCAACTTGCGTTAGTATTATAGCATAGGTATAGAATAATTGCAAGTCTCCTTGCGTTAATTGAAAAATGGGGGTATACTCAGCGTATGGAAAAGAAACGATCGCCCTTGCACGAGACCTCTGGAGAGACGAAGACGCGGGGTCAGACGACGCCCAGGCGTCGCCTCGGAGGACGTAGTGCACGTGTACGAGCGGCGGTGTTTGAGGCGACGTTGCAGGTCTTGCAAGAGCGAGGCTACGAGCTCACCAGCATTGCGGAGATTGCCGGGCGTGCAGGAGTCCATGAAACCTCGATCTACCGACGCTGGGGCACAAAAGAGGCCTTGCTGGTTGAGGCAGTGCTGGCGCGTACAGAAGAAGTGATTCGTGTCCCGGACACGGGGACGCTGCGTTCCGATCTCGTGCAACTCTTACAAGATCTGAGGACGTTTTTTCAGTCTCCTCTCGGTGCCGCTATCATGCAGTTGCTTGTCACGACAGCAGGTGACACAGAGATGACCTCCGCACGCCAGATCTACTGGAGCAGGCGCTTTGCCCTGGTGAAGGTGATTTTCGAGCGTGCGGTGCAGCGAGGGGAGATGGTAGCATCCGTCGATCCTCAATTATTGACTGAAATCTTAATTGGCCCATTGTATGTGCGCCTGCTCTTGACCAATGAACCACTCCACAGAGACCTCCCTGAACAGATCGTTGATCTTGTCCTGCACGGGGTCGAAGTCCCTTGAGAGTACAGGGAAAAATGGACCTTCCCTGGCAAGACAGGGCGGAGGATGATATCAATGACACCCCCTTCTGGAGAGTAGTTGATGGCATTCTCCAAGAGATGGTCCAGCACCTCTCGCAGGCGACGCCTGTCAGCCTTGATGAGCGGCTGCTGATGGGTGAGTCGACCAGCAGTATCCTTGAGATGCAGCTGGAAGGTGACTCGATCAGATGCGTGATCGGGGACACGCTGTTGAGCCACAAAAATGGCTTCCCGTACCAGGCGTACCACATCAAGGGCGGAGCAGGTGATCTGGAGTCCACCGGTTTCTAATTGTGACAGCTCCAACAGGTGATCAATGATGAACTCCAGGCGATTGCTTGCCTCTTGAATAGCCATCTCAATCGGATCCGTGCCCAACTCGGGGTAGGAAGCCGAGTGGTTCGCCGGGAAAAAACTTCCAGCTCCCTGTTCATCAGGAGGGGCCCACTGGCAAGAGGGAGCAGCTGGACTCCTTCTGCTAGCAGCCGCTCAGGAGACCGGTCTACTTTCTACCCTGGAAATAGCCATCTCTTCGTGTACTCCCCCTGCCAATACGCGCTTGGCGCGTCTCTCTCCCACCTCCCGTCGTATGCTCTTGTTAACCTTGTTGTTTCTTGGCGCCGTCGGGCTACGCCGTAGCTGGGATTTGCGCGGCTACACCGAAGAGGCACTCGGCCTGTTGACAGAGCGCAAGCGGGCCTACGGCTACTGCCATATGGAGCGGCTTCTTTCCCAGCTTGCCCAGGCCAACGGAGCAGAAGTCTTGACCGATGCCCTGGCCTCATGGACAGCACAGCTGTGGTCTCCATCAGCACCTGCAAGCCTGGATCAGCCCGCCACCTTCTACGTCGATGGTCACCGCAAGCCGGTGCACACGGAGCAGCAGGTGCGTTAAAATTAAACTTCTCGGTTGATGTTGCCGATTGATCTCTGTAAAGGGATATGTACCAGAAGCACATGAACAAGGGGTGTTATGCGAAAATTACTCCGTGGTCTGCTCCTTTCGACGCCAATTGCTCGTTTGCTTGCGCTGATAGCGATGCTCTACACCTGCTACTACCTGTACTGGCGCGTGCACTTCAGTTTGAACCTGGACGCATTGTGGCTCTCACTGCCGCTGTGGCTGGCCGAAGTCTACGGCGCACTCAATTTCATTGTGTTCGCATTCATGACGTGGGACGTAAAATCTGTACCGCATCGACCGGCACCACCAGGACGTACGGTCGATATCCTTCTTCCTACCTATAACGAAGATCTCTCGATTTTGCGCATGACGATCCTGGGCGCGCTGAATGTGCGCTATCCGCATGAGACATGGGTGCTAGACGATGGGCGGCGACCTGAGCTACAGCGGCTCTGCGATGAGATGGGGGTACACTACCTCACGCGATCGAATAACAAGCACCATAAAGCGGGCAATATCAACGCGGCACTCATGCAGACCAACGGCGAATTTGTTGTTATCTTTGACGCAGACCAGGTGCCCCTGCCCGACTTCATCGATCACACACTTGGCTATTTCGTAGACGAGAAAATGGCATTTGTGCAGACAGGCCAGGAATTTTACAACCTGGATTCGGTCCAGCATAAGACGAACTGGAAAGAAAGCGAGACCTGGCACGAGCAGTCGCTGTTCTTAACGTCATTCAGCTCGGCAAGAATCGCTGGAATGCGGGATTCTGGTGCGGCTCCAACTCGATCATGCGGCGCTCGGCGTTGATGTCAGTTGGCGGCCTTGCCACTGAAACGGTGACGGAAGATATCCACACCTCTTTGCGGCTACATGCTGCCGGGTGGAAGTCCGTTTGCCATGAGGAGGTGCTGGCGATGGGGCTGGCGCCGCAGGATTACCTGGCGTTCACGGTGCAGCGATTGCGCTGGGGACAGGGGGCGATGCAGGTGCTGCGACGAGAGAATCCGCTGTTCAAGCGTGGCCTGACGTTTGCTCAGCGTATCAACTACCTGGCCTCGATGACGACCTACTTTGAGTCGTTTCAGCGCCTGATCTATACGCTCGCGCCGTCCATTGTCCTGTTCACGGCCATTCTGCCTATCCAGGTTGGAGTACTGCCATTCGTGATACATTTTATCCCCTACTTTGCTTTGGGTATGCTCGCCAATATCGCGCTGGGCCGCGGTTACTATAAGGTGTTTGAGACGGAGCGGTACAACCTACTGAAGATGATGACATTTATCAAAGCTTCGTTTGCGCTGATCGGCTTTGAACCGAAGTCGTTCAAGGTGACGCCGAAGTCGGCGAGCAAGGGAAGAAGCGCTATTACACAGTTGATCTGGCCATATTATGCGCTACTAGCAGTGATGCTGCTGAGCATGGCGGTTGGAGGTCTGTGGCTCGCCGGTGTCTTCGGCGGTGCGAGAGCCAACACGGTGGCATTGGCGATAACGGAGGGGTGGACCATCTACAATCTCTGCATTATTGTGGCCGGGATACGTGCTGCGATACAGCATGTGACGCGCCGTAATACCTACCGTTTCCCTGTGCGTGTACCTGTGACCGTCGAAACCGGGACCCGCACGCTCACGGGCATCACCGCCAATTTGCACGAGCAGGGGTTAGCGGTACTGCTCAGCGAGCCACTGCCCGAAGCTGCCAGTGTGCGGGTGATGATGCACTTGCCGCACAAGACGGTTGCGGGGACTCTGGTAGTGCGCTCAACCCACCTCAGCAACATGCAGAACGACCATAGTTTATGGTACAATGGCGGTCCGTTTACACCCGATACGTCTATCGCAGCCGACGCAATCGATGAGTTCCTCATTAGCATCATGCCGCAACAAATGCAGCCCCTGAGCGGGCTGGCTTCGTCTGCGTAATACTGCCAGAGCGATCGCAAGGGTTTTGCTGTCAATTTGGATAGCGTTGGCAAATTCAGAGAAAACAGCTAGACAGAGTAGGTGAGGTTTGCCCCCCTAGGGGAACAAGGAGAAAGAGGAACCTTCTAGGAAGGAGATCCACGATGTCGATGCGACCCCAACAGATCGGGCCCGTACTAGAAGAAACCAAGCGTGAGGCTCAGGCAGCCAATCCTCATGGAAACACGGGGATGCGAATATGTGAGCAGGGTGTCAGGCCACTCGACGTTTTTGCACATTTTGAAGTTCTGCCATCGCTGCTGCCTCCTGCCAGGGATGACCCGCTTGCATGAGAGCTATCATCTGCCTTTTTGCCGTACATCGCTGTTCCTTTTCCATGGCTTTCTCCTGAACTGCTTTCTCCTCAATCATCTACAGGGAGTGAGCCTTTTTGAGCTTTGCACAATTAGAATGAGACGTAACCAGATTGCGTCGATTGCTGCCAAATGAGTACGAAGCCCCTCCCAGACTGTCATCACTAGGCATTTTTCGCCTGGCTGAACTGGCGATCTTGACCGGGATGCGTCTGCATCGTCTCCCCTCCCATCTCGGCTCTCGTCAGACCATCCTTCAACGCTATGGCATCTGCACCTGATCCTTATATCATAATTCCAGCACAAAACAGTGGCCTGAAACCCTGATGATCATTTAGTTTGTGACCGCAAAAAAGAAAGCGGAAACGCAACCCGTTCGCTAGAAAAAACTGGAGAGCCAGGCCATACATGGTAAAAGTTACGCTTATGCGTTCACCGGCAAGTGTACTAGCCTGGCGCTCTCCTCCCACAAGCGTTGTTGGAGCGACTCATCGTAGGAAATCGGCGTTGACCGTTTGGGGACGCTCTTCACAAAGTACTTGCCGGTGATGCCTTCTACGTCGGGTGAAGAAGCCAGGTAGATCGATGTTTTGGCTCCCTCTTCCGGGCTGGTGCCAAAAATGGAGAGAATGACCTTTGCCGCGGTGCGTGCAACGGGTGGGAGATTGCCCTGCGCAATGTTCGTCGCCACGAAGCCAGGATGCAGACTGTTGACGGTTACTCCCGTTCCTTGCAAACGGCGAGCCAGTTCATAGGTGAAAAGCACCATGGCAAGCTTGGATTGTCCATAGGTGCGCATGGGTCGATAGTGTTTCTCTGACTGCAGATCTTCCAGGTTTAAGTAGCCTGCTTGGTGTGAACGGGAACTGACATTGACGATGCGTGCCGGTGCGCTTGCTTTGATCACGTCCAGCAGGAGATTGGTGAGCAGGAAAGGAGCGAGATGGTTCACCGCAAACATCATCTCCAGTCCATCTACCGTCTCACGCCGGGTCAGATTATAGACTCCGGCATTATTGATCAGAACGTGCAACTGCGAGTAGCGCTGCTTGTAATCCTCTGCGAGTTGTCGGATGGACTGTTGCGATGCCAGGTCTGCCAGCAACAGGTCAACAGTATCGTTGTTGCTTTTTGCTTTCACCTCGCTCTGAGCCGCCTCGCCCCTGACACGATCTCGGCACACCATTACTACGGTTGCGCCCATCTGTGCCAGCCCGAGTGCTGTTGCCTTTCCAATACCGGAATTTGCTCCGGTCACCAGGCAGATCTTGCCTTGCATGGTTGTATTCA
>Ga0137388_10000943_pt1 | contig 17139 bp, 13 predicted proteins | sample 15con2h14AmetaG_FD_104644 | JGI IMG/M metagenome (GOLD analysis project Ga0137388, IMG submission 104644) | Vadose zone soil microbial communities from Angelo Coast Range Reserve, California, USA - 15con2h1.4A metaG | ecosystem: Environmental > Terrestrial > Soil > Vadose zone > Saprolite...
CCGCGCGAGATCGTGCTGAAGATCAACGCCGAGGTCCGGAAAATCCTGGCCGATCCGGAATTCCGCGAGAAATTCCTGGCGCCGCAGATGTTCGAGCCGATGGGCGGCTCGCCGGAAGAGTTCGCCGACTACATCAAGGCGCAGACCGAAAAATGGGCCAAGGTCATCCACGAGCAGAAGCTGTCGATCGGGCAGTAGGGCGTAGGGTGGGTCAAGCCTGTCCCCGCCTTCGAGCGGGGATCGCCTGACGAGACCTTTGTTGTCGTTCCCGTTCTTGCGCGACGCGACCCACCATTGCGCGCCGCAGCTCATCGGTGGGTCTCGGCGCGCACGAGCTGCAGTCCGACCTGCGTCCTCGTCAGGCGACTTGACCCACCCTACAAGCGTTACACGCGCATTCGCAGCCGCCGCAGCCGCCAGAGCAGGCCGCTCCACGCCATCGCGACGGCAAGGCCGCCGGCATAGGCGAACCACACCCCGACCGGCGCGACGAGGTAGTGCAACGCCAGAAAGCCGAGGCCGAGACCGATCAGCGGCGGCTGCGCGTGCGCGAGCACGGCGCCGGCGGCCTTGCCGCCGACGCGGGGATGCAGGATCACGACGAAGCTCGCCATGACGATCGGGAACACCGCGAACACGCCGGAGGCGAACGAGCCGATGCGATGGCTCGCCGTGGTCACGACCGCGACCACCAGCGCGGCGGTCAAGGCGCGCAGCGGGATGTCGTAGCGGGTACGCCCGACGGCATCGCGCGGGAGGACGTCGCGGCGGTAACGCGCCGACGCCGGGACGGTGACGGCGAACACCGCCGCGTTGAGGGTGAGCGCGCTCGCCGGCGTCCAGTCGACGAGCCGCAGGCCGGCGGCGGCGGCGAACCAGATCAGCGTCGCCGCCGTGATGCTGAGCACGATGCCGTGGCGCTGCGCCAGCGCGGCATAGCCCAGCGCGAAGACCGCGACCGCGGCATTCGCCGCCGCGCTCGCGACCGCGCTCGCGGCGATGAAGGCGGGCGGATGCTCGAGCGCCAGGATGATGTAGGCCGCGCTGGCGGCGGTCGGCAGCGCCGCGATCAGCGCGCCGATAAAGGGGCCGCTGCGCTCGACCGCCACCGAGGCGGCGACGACGATGGTCGCCGTCATCGCCATCTTGAGGAGCAGCCCGTACCAGAACAGCAGCTCGGGGGACATCATCACGCGCGGTTGAGCTTCACCTCGACCGGCGGGCCGCTCTTGAGCGTCTGATAGACGACGCAGTAGCGCTCGGTGAGCTTGAGAAGCTGATCGAGCTTCTCCTGCGCGGCGTCGGTCTCGACGTCGAAGCGCAGGCGGATTTGCGCAAACCCGACCGGCGCGTCCTTGGCGACGCCGAGGGTGCCGCGGAAATCGAGGTCGCCCTCGGCCGACACCTTGCCGGACTTGAGCGGAATCTCGAGCGCGGTCGCCACCGCTTTCAAGGTGACGCCGGCACAGGCGACCAGCGCCTCGAGCAGCATGTCGCCGGAGCAAAGCTCGAGCCCGGAGCCGCCGGTGGCGGGGTGCAGGCCGGCCACCGCCAGCGCCCGCCCGGTCTCCACCTTGCAGGCGACGTGGGCGTCGTCGAGCGTGCCCTTGGCCCGCAACGTGATCACGGCGGACTTGGGATCGCTCTTGTAGCGCTCCTTGAGCGGCGCCTGCAGCGCCCGCAACGCGGTGGCGTCCATGGGGAACATCCTGGTTGTGGCGTCATCTCCGATGCGACGACGGAGGACGGACGACAGGCGACGAAAAAAAGCAAGCGGGAATCTTCCGTCTTCCGTTCTCTGTCGTCCGTCGTCTGTCGTCCGTCCTCCGTCACCACCACAGGCCGCCGCCGGCCGCCGCCCTGGTCTCGCCGGCGTCGGTGATGACCGCGCGGTCGAGCGAGCGGTCGAGCGCGGCCAGCACCCGGCGCTTGACGAAGTCGAAGGCCGCCGACTGGCGGTCGCGCGGTCGCGGCAGATCGCAGGCGATCTCCTCGTAGACCCGCCCCGGCCGCGAGCGCATCACCATGATGCGGTCGGCGAGCACGATCGCCTCCTCGACGTCGTGGGTCACGATCACCAGCGTCGGCTTGGCGTCGGCCCACAGGTCGAGCAGGTGGTCCTGCAGGTCGGCGCGCGTGAAGGCATCGAGCGCGGAGAACGGCTCGTCGAGCAGCAGCACCTCCGGCCGCGGCACCAGCGCGCGCGCGATGGCGACGCGCTGCGCCTGGCCGCCGGAAAGCTCGCGCGGCCACACCCGCGCCTTCTCGGTGAGCCCGACGCGCTCGAGCGCGCCGGCGACCCGCGCCCGCCGCTCCGCCCTCGGGCAATGCTCCAGGCCGAAGCCGACATTGTCGGCGACCCGCAGCCACGGCAAGAGCCGCGGCTCCTGGAAGATGATGCCGATCTTCTCGTGCGGCGCCGTGATCGCCATGCCGTCGAGCAGGACCCGGCCCTGGGTCGGCGTGTCGAGGCCGGAGATCGCCCGCAGCATGGTCGACTTGCCACAGCCGGAGCCGCCGATGACGACGAGGATTTCGCCGGGCGCGACCTCGGTCGAGATGCCGTCGAGGGCGCGCAGCCCGCTGGGATAGGTCTTGCCGACGCGATCGAGCCGGAGCATCGCGATTCCTCAGCGGCGGGCGGCGCGGTCTTCCCAGCGCAGGAACGGCGAGGAGACCAGCACGATCAGCCAGTCGCTCGTCTTGCCCAGGATCGCGAAGGCGACGATGGCGGCGACGATCTGCGCCGGCTTGCCGAGCTGCTGACCGTCGATCAAGAGGAAGCCGAGGCCGGTCGAGGCGCCGAGAAATTCCGCCGCCAGCACGAACATCCAGCCGAGCCCGAGGCCGGCGCGCAGCGAGATCACATAGGCCGGCATCACCGCCGGCAGCAGGATGCGGCGCACCATGGCGAGGCCGGAGAGGCGATAGACGCGGCCGACCTCGACGATCTTGCGGTCGACCGAGAGGATCGCGCCCATCACGCCGAGATAGACCGGGAAGAACACGCCGGCCGCGATCAGGATGATCTTCGACGCCTCGAAGATGCCGAACCAGAGGATGAACAGCGGCACCCAGGCGATCGACGGCACGGCCCGCAGGCCCTGCAGCGTAGGATCGAGCAGGCGATAGCTCAGCGTCGAATAGCCGGCGATCGCACCGACGACGGTGCCAGCGAGCACCCCGAACACGAAGCCCCAGGCGACGCGCCAGAGCGTCGCCAGCGCGTGCTCCTGCAGCTCGCCGGTCGCGGCGAGGTCGGCGAACGTCGTCCAGATCACCGACGGCGGCGGCACCAGACGGCCGTTCGACAGCCCCATGCGCACGGCGATTTCCCAGCACACGGCGAGACCGACCGGCAGCAGGAGGCCGAGCGCGGGCTTGAGCAGGCGCGCGAACCTTGCCTTCGTCGCCGGCCGATCGACCGCGGCGCGCTCGAGGGTCGCCGTCATTGCGACAAGAGACATAACCGGCTCGCGGAATGCAACGGGTACGGTTTCGAAAGTGAGCGCGCGACGCGCCTCATCTCCGCCACTCGACGTCAACTTAAGCTACCTCTCCGCTGTCATGCCCGCGCAGGCGGGCATCCAGTAACCACAGCGTGAGCGGTGGAAGGCCGAACGGCGCATCTCACCTAGTTCACTGGCTACTGGATCGTCCGCCTACGCGGACGATGACAGCTCGAGGAGGCGGCACCGTAGGATACTTCGGCGTCAATTCGCCGCCGTCACGTAGCGGTCGTCGATCAGGTCGTCGACCGCCTTCTTGACGTCGACGCTCGCCGCGATCACGCCCGCCTTCTGCAGCGCGACGCCGGCCTCGAGGATCGATTCGCGCTGCGCCGGGCCGACCTTGTTGTGGGTGAGCTCGGTGCGCTCCTTGAGCTGCTTGTCCACCACCGCCTCGTCGAGCTTGGTCACGGCGATGAAGATCTTCTTGAGCTCGGGATAGTTGGCGAGCGAATATTTGCGCGCCTCCTCGTAGGCCGACAGCACGCGCCGCACGATGTCGGGGTGATCCTTGGCGAATTCCTCGCGAACGTTGAGGATGCCCCAGGTATTGGCCTCGGGCTTCCGATAGAACAGCCGGGCGCCGTCCTTGATCTCGTGCTGCGCCATCATCGGATCGAGGCCGGCCCAGGCGTCGACATCGCCGCGGATCAAGAGGTTGCCGCCGTCGGCGTGCTGCTGCACCAGCACCGGGACGATGTCCTTGTCGGTGAGGCCGGCGCCGAGCAGCGCGCGCACCAGGAAGATGTGCGGATCGGTGCCGCGCACCATCGCGACCTTCTTGCCCTTGAGGTCGGCGACCTTGGCGATGGCGCTGTCCTTGCCGGTGACCAGCGCCGTCCATTCCGGACGCGAATAGACGTAGACCGACTTGACCGGATTGCCGTTGATCCTGCCGACCAGGGCGGCCGAGCCTGCAGTCGAGCCGAATTCGATCGAGCCGGCATTGAGGAATTGCAGCGCGTTCGACGAAGAGACGGTCTGCACCCAGCGCACGAAGATGCCGTCCTTGGCGAATTCCTTCTCGAGGAAGCCCTTGTCCTTGAGCAGCATCGACACCGGATTGTAGGTCGCCCAGTCGATGCGGATCTCCTTCGGCTTGTCGACGGCGTCGACGCTCGCGCTCGGAACGAGCCCGACGAGCAGGGCGGACGCAAACAGGCGGCGGCGGGAAAAGACGGTCATGACGACCTCCATGCGTGGGCCCTGCGCGCGTTTCTCGGCGCGGAGCGGCCGGTTGATGAGGGCGGGATTGCGCCCGCCGTCAGCTTGGCGAGGGGAGGGCCCCGCGCTTTAGCTGCATTTGTTGAGCGCCCGCAAGCTGCCAGCTCAAATCGGCGCTATATTTCTTCTTTAGGAGCCCCGACGGAAGGCGTCAACGAGAAAATATATGCTGCATCATGGCCTTCAATTAGAATTTCATTGCTGGTCCGACCGGGATGCCCGCGCGGCGGCGTGCCGGTCGCGAGGGCCCTACCGGTGACACGTCGCGCGCGCTCCGCTATGGCGATGGCGCCATGCTGACCCTAAGCGACCAGGCTCCGCACGACATCGAGGTGTTCGATGCGGCGACGGTCGCGGCCGAGCTCGAGCGGCTTGCCGACTCCCATACCGGCAACGAGCGCGAGCTGAGATTGGCGGTCTCGCGCCGGCTGCGCGCCGCCCTCGTGGAGGGGCGCGCCGCGGCCGAGCACCTGCTCGTCAAGGACCGCCACGGCCGGCGCTGCGCCGAGCGGCTGTGCTTCATGCAGGACGAGATCATCCGCGTCCTGTTCGAGTTCGCGGCCAAGCGGCTCTATCCCGCGGAGAATCCTTCGGAAGCCGAGCGCATGGCGATCGTGGCGACCGGCGGCTACGGTCGCGGCGTGCTGGCGGCCGGCTCCGACATCGATCTGCTGTTCCTCTTGCCCTACAAGCAGACCGCCTGGGGCGAATCGATCGCCGAGGCGATCCTCTATTGCCTGTGGGACATGGGGCTGAAGGTCGGCCATGCCACGCGCTCGGTCAACGAGTGCATCCGCCAAGCCAAGGCCGACATGACGATTCGCACCTCGATCCTCGAGGCGCGCCATCTCCTCGGCGATCGCAAGCTGTTCGACGAGCTCGCCGCGCGCTTCGACAAGGAGGTCGTGCAGGGCACCGGCGCCGAATTCGTCGCCGCCAAGCTCGCCGAGCGCGAGGAGCGGCACCGGCGGGCCGGCCAATCGCGCTATCTGGTCGAGCCCAACGTCAAGGACGGCAAAGGCGGCCTGCGCGACCTGCACACGCTCTATTGGATCGCCAAATACGTCTATCGCGTGCGCGAGCGCGAAGAGCTCATCGAGCTCGGCGTCTACGACCCGAGCGAATATCGGCGGTTCCGCCGCTGCGGCGATTTTCTCTGGGCGGTGCGCTGCCACATGCACTTCCTCGCCGGCCGGGCGGAGGAGCGGCTGTCGTTCGACATCCAGCGCGAGATCGCCGTGCGGCTCGGCTACACCGAGCATCCCGGCCTGCAGGACGTCGAGCGCTTCATGAAGCACTACTTCCTGATCGCCAAGGACGTCGGCGACCTCACCGCCATCCTGTGCGCCGAGCTCGAGAACAGCCAGGCCAAGGCGATGCCGGTGCTGAGCCGGATGATGGCCCGCTTCCGGCCACGGACGCGGCACACGCTCAGCGAGAGCGACGATTTCGTCGTCGACTACAACCGCATCAACGTCGCCGACGACACCGCGTTCAAGCGCGACCCCGTCAACCTGATCCGCATCTTCCAGCTCGCGCAGAAATACAATCTGGCGTTCCATCCCGACGCCATGCATCTCGCCACGCGCTCGCTCAAGCTCGTCGACCAGGACCTGCGCGAGAACGAGGAGGCGAACCGCCTGTTCCTCGAGATCCTCACCTCGAGAGGCGATGCCGAGACCGTGCTGCGGCGGATGAACGAGGCCGGCGTCCTCGGCCGCTTCGTGCCGGCCTTCGGCCGCATCGTCGCGATGATGCAGTTCAACATGTACCACCACTACACGGTCGACGAGCACCTCCTGCGCTGCATCGGCGTGCTTTCCGACATCGACGCCGGCCGCAGCGAGGATACCAAGTTCGCCAACGAGCTGATGCGCACGATCCAGCCGCGGCATCGCGAGTTGCTTTACGTCGCGCTGTTCCTGCACGACGTCGCCAAGGGCCGCGTCGAGGACCACTCGATGGCCGGCGCGCGCGTGGGGCGCAATCTCTCCGCTCGACTCGGCTTCTCGGCGGCGGAGACCGAGACCGTCGCCTGGCTGATCGAGGTGCACCTGAAGATGTCGACGGTTGCCCAGTCGCGCGATCTTTCCGACCGCATGACCATCGAGAACTTCAGCAAGGTGGTGCAATCGGTCGAGCGCATGAAGCTGCTCACCATCCTCACCGTCGCCGATATCAAGGCGGTCGGGCCGGGCGTGTGGAACGGCTGGAAGGCGCAGCTCATTCGCTCGCTCTATTACGAGACCGAGCCGACGCTGACCGGCGGATTTTCCGAGGTCAACCGCGCGCAGCGCGTGGCCGTGGCGCAGGCCGAGTTCCGTGCCGCGCTCGCGGATTGGACCGCGGCCGAGCTCGACCACTACATCGCGCTGCATTACCCGGCCTACTGGCTCAAGGTCGATCTGCCGCAAAAGATCGCCCATGCCCGCTTCGTGCGGTCGGCGGCGCAGGCCGGGAAGTCGCTCGCCACCTCGGTCGCGTTCCCGGCCGCCCGCGGGGTGACCGAGCTCACGGTGCTGGCGCCGGATCATCCCTGGCTGCTTTCGATCATCGCCGGCGCCTGCGCGGTCGCCGGCGCCAACATCGTCGACGCGCAGATTTTCACCACCACCGACGGCCGCGCGCTCGACACCATCGCGGTGTCGCGCGAGTTCGAGCACGACGAGGACGAGGAGCGGCGCGCGGCGCGGATCGCCGATTCGATCGAGAAGGCGCTGCGCGGCGATCTGCGCCTGCCGGAGGTGGTGGCGAAGCGGGCGACCGCGAGGGCGCGCCTGAAGGCGTTCGCGCTAGAGCCCGAGGTGACGATCAACAACAACTGGTCGAACCGCTACACCATGGTCGAGGTGACCGGCCTCGACCGCCCCGGCCTCCTGTTCGAGCTGACCGCGACCTTGTCGAAGCTCAACCTCAACATCGGATCGGCGCATGTCGCGACCTTCGGCGAGCGCGTGGTCGACGTGTTCTACGTCACCGATCTGTTCGGGGCGAAGATCACCTCGGCGGTCCGCCAGGCGACGATCAAGCGCGCGCTGATCGGACTGCTGTTGCCGGACACCGCCGCGAAAACGGCGAGGACCGCCGCCGCGGAGTAAACGCTCCCAGGCTGTCGTCCCCGCCTGCGCGGGGACGACAACCAGCAGGTCCTCGATACCGCGATGCTGTCCCTGAAAGCGCGCTGGTAACCCCCCCTTAAACCGCGCTCTTTACGGTCGTCGCCGGTCTCGACCCACGGGGAGACGACATTGGGGGGACGCAACCGCGAGCCCGCTGCGAGCGCGGCCAAGGCGTCGCCGGAGGAGGCGCCGCGAGCGCGCGGTCATCGCTCGGGCCGCCGCAAGAAGCGCGCCGGACGCGGCCCGCTGGCGCGCCTCGCCTATTGGACGCTGGTGCTCGGCCTGTGGGCGGTCATCGGCGGGGTCGCGACCATCGCAATCGTCGCCTCCACCTTGCCGCCGATCCAGTCGCTCGAGGTCCCCAAGCGCCCGCCCACCGTCGAGATCGTCGGGCTCGACGGCAGGCCGCTGGTCAGCCGCGGCGAGATGAGCGGCACCGACGTGCCGATCACGGAGCTGCCGCCCTACCTGCCGCGCGCCTTCATCGCGATCGAGGACCGGCGCTTCTTCAGCCATCACGGCGTCGATCCGATCGGGCTCGGCCGCGCCGTCGTCGCCAATGCGCTGCGCCGGGGCGTGTCGCAGGGCGGCTCGACCATCACCCAGCAGCTCGCCAAGAACCTGTTCCTCACCCAGGAGCGCACGCTCTGGCGCAAGCTGCAGGAGCTGGTGCTGGCGCTCTGGCTCGAGCGCAAGCTCGGCAAGGCACAGATTCTCGAGCTCTATCTCAACCGGGTCTATTTCGGCTCCGGCGCCTATGGGGTCGAGGCCGCGGCGCAACGCTATTTCGGCAAGTCCGCCCGCCAGGTGAAGGTCGCCGAAGCGGCGATGCTCGCGGGCCTCGTCAAATCGCCGTCGCGGCTCGCGCCGAGCCGCAACCCGAACGGCGCCGAGCGCCGCGCGCAGGCCGTGCTCGCCGCCATGGCCGAGCTCGGCTTCATCACCGAGACCGCGGCGAAGGTCGCGCTGGCGCAACCCGCCCACGCGGTGAAGCCGGCCGGGGCGGGCTCGGTCAATTACGTCGCCGACTGGATCATGGACGTGCTCGACGACCTCGTCGGCCGGCTCGAGCAGGACCTCGTCGTCGAGACCTCGATCGATCCGGTGCTGCAGGCGACGGCGGAAAAGGCGCTGGTCGAGGAGCTTGCGCTGAAGGGCCTAAAGCTCGACGTCGCGCAAGGCGCGCTCGTCGCGATGACGCCCGACGGCGCGGTGCGCGCCCTGGTCGGCGGCCGGAACTACGCCGAGAGCCAGTTCAACCGCGCGGTCGCGGCCAAGCGCCAGCCCGGCTCTGCGTTCAAGCCGTTCGTCTATCTCACCGCGCTCGAGCGCGGGCTCACGCCCGAGACCGTGCGCGAGGACAAGCCGATCGCGCTCAAGGGCTGGAAGCCGGAGAACTACAGCCGCGACTATCACGGGGCGGTGACGTTGACGCAGGCGCTCGCCCTCTCGCTCAACACCGTGTCGGTCCGCCTCACGCTCGAGTTCGGGCCGGTCGCGGTCGCCAAGACCGCCTACCGCCTGGGCATCGCCTCCAAGCTCGAGGCCAACCCCTCGCTCGCGCTCGGCACCTCCGAGGTGTCGCTGATCGAGCTGGTCACCGCCTATGCGCCGTTCGCCAACGGCGGCGACGCCGTCCTCGCGCACGTCGTCGAGCGCGTGCGCACCCATGCCGGCAAGATGCTGTTCGAGCGCACCCCGCAAAATCTCGGCCGCATCATCGAGCCGCGCACTGTCGCCATGATGAACGCGATGATGCGCGAGACGCTGCGCATCGGCACCGCTCAGAAGGCGCAGCTGCCGGGCTGGCCGGCCGCCGGCAAGACCGGCACCAGCCAGGATTTCCGCGACGCCTGGTTCGTCGGCTACACCAGCCACCTGGTCGCCGGCGTCTGGCTCGGCAACGACGATTCCTCGCCGACCCGCAAGGCGACCGGCGGCGGCTTGCCGGTCGAGATCTGGAGCCGGTTCATGCGCGCCGCGCATCAGGGCGCGCCGGTCGCGGGATTGCCCGGGAGCGCGCCGTCGTTCGCCGCGACGATCGCGCCGACCGGCCTTGTGCTGCCCCCTGCCGCCGTCGGCGGTCACGGGAGCGCACAAGCGAGCGTGCCCGCAGGCGGCGCAGTGCGGCCGGCGCCCATCGATTCCAGCCTCGACGGCTGGTTCCTCGACCGCCTGTTCGGACGGCGGTGAACGCCCCGTTCGGATCGCGATACGCGTGATAAACTCGGCGCCGACCCGGAGCAGGGCATGCGGCTCAAGGACAAGGTCGCGATCGTCACCGGCGGAGCGCACGGCATCGGGCTCGCGACCGCGCGGCGCTACGTCGCCGAAGGCGCCCGCGTCGTCATCGCCGATATCGACGCCGCCGCGGGCGAGGCCGCCGCGCGCACGCTCGGCAACGCCTGCCGGTTCGCGGCGACCGACGTCGGCAGCGCGCGCGACGCGGACAACGTCGTCGCCGAGGCCGCGCGCGCATTCGGCGGTCTCGACGTCCTCGTCAACAATGCCGGCATCATCCACGCCGCCGATTTCCTCGATCTCGCGGAGGCTGATTTCGACCGCGTGCTGCGGGTGAACCTCAAGGGCGCCTTCCTGACCGGCCAGGCCGCGGCGCGGCGGATGGTGGCGCAGGTCAAGGCCGGCAAGCCGCCCGGCACGATCATCAACATGAGCTCGATCAACGCGGTGGTCGCGATCGCGAACCATGCGCCCTATTGCGTGTCGAAGGGCGGCATCGACCAGCTGACCAAGGTGATGGCGCTGTCGCTCGCTCCTTACGGCATCAGGGTCAACGCCATCGGGCCGGGCTCGATCATGACCGACATCCTCAAGGCGGTGGCGACCGACCGGGAGGCGAAGCGGCGCATCCTGTCGCGCACGCCGCTCGGCCGCATCGGCGAGCCCGACGAGATCGCAGCGATCGCGGTCTTTCTCGCCTCGCCCGACGCAAGCTACATTACCGGCGAGACCATCTACGCCGACGGCGGCCGGCTCGGCCTCAACTACACGGTGCCGGTCGAGGACGCAGCGCTCGACTGAGGGGTCAATGGCCGCACCGCGCCCGCCGGCATTGGATCGCATCGACGTCAGGATTCTGGCGGCGCTGCAGCGCGACGGCCGCTCGACCATCCAGAAACTGGCGGAGACGGTGGCGCTGTCGCCGCGCGCCTGCCTCGAGCGGGTGCGCCGGCTCGAGGCCGCGGGCGTGATCGCCGGTTACCAGGCGGTGGTCGAGCTTTCCCGGCTGTCGCGGCCGGTCAACATCTTCGCCGAGATCATCCTGGAGAAGCTCGCCAACAGCCGCCGGTTCGAGAAGCGGCTCGCCGCGATCGAGGAGGTCGTCGAGTGCTGGGAGGTGAGCGGCACCATCGACTACCTCGCCCGCTTCGTATGCGCCGACCTGACCGCGTACGAGGAGCTCACCAGCGAACTGATCGACGATCCCGCGCTCGGCGTCGCCCGCATCGTCAGCCACGTGGCGCTGCGCCCGATCCGCCGCTTCGCCGGCTATCCGGAATCGCTGCTGGCAAGGAGGCTCGTCTGACCGGGAGATCGCTTGCTCCGCCCTCATCCTGAGGAGGCGTAGCGCAGGCAAGTTTGCCTGCGCTGCGCCGTCTCGAAGGAGGAGGGCGGCCCGGATCTGGCAGCGGTTGTCGTCGGGCTCACGCTTCGAGACGCATCACGGCGCGCCCGTGGCCCTGGGAATTGCCGTGTCCGCCTCGCGCTCCGATGCTCCTCAGCGCGAGGCCGACGAAGCGCCCGACGCCGTTTCGGTTGCCGCCCGCCGCATCGACCGCCGATTCCGCCGTGCCCCGGTTCCACTTCCGCCGCAGACCGCGGCGGCGCGCCCCTACATTCGATGCGGGGTGATTCGGGAGCCGTGCCATGAATTCGATCGAGCTCGAGACGCGATACAGCGCGCACAATTACGAGCCGCTGCCGGTCGTGCTCAGCCGCGGCCGCGGCGCCTACCTCTGGGACATCGCGGGGCGGCGCTACGTCGACATGATGAGCGCCTATTCGGCGGCAAGCCACGGCCACGGGCATCCGCGTATCCTGGCGGCGCTGCAGGCGCAGGCGCGGCGCCTCGCGGTGCCCTCGCGCGCCTATTACAACGACCGCCTCGGGCCGTTGCTCGAGGCGCTGTGCAAGCTGAGCGGGCTCGACGCCGCGCTGCCGATGAATACCGGCGCCGAAGCGGTCGAGACCGCGATCAAGGCGGCGCGACGCTGGGGCTATCGCGTCAAGGGCATCGCCCGCGACCGCGCCGAGATCATCGTCGCCGCCGGCAATTTCCACGGCCGCACCACCACCGTCGTCTCGTTCTCGACCGAGCCCGACTATCGCGACGGCTTCGGGCCGTTCACCCCCGGTTTCCGCGCCGTTCCCTTCGGCGACCTCGCCGCCGTCGAGCGGGCGATCACCCCGGACACCGCGGCGGTGCTGCTCGAGCCGATCCAGGGCGAGGCCGGCATCATCGTGCCGCCCGAGGGCTGGCTCGCGGGCTTGCGCCGCGTCTGCGACGCGCACCGCGTGCTCCTGATCCTCGACGAGGTGCAGTCCGGGCTCGGCCGCACCGGCGCCTGGTTCGCGTTCCAGCACGAGCACATCCGCCCGGACGGTCTCATTCTCGGCAAGGCGCTGGGCGGCGGCGTGCTGCCGGTCTCCGCCTTCGTCGGGCGGCGCGAGGTGATGGACGTGTTCACGCCCGGCTCGCACGGCTCGACCTTCGGCGGCAACCCGCTGGCCGCGGCGGTCGCGCTCGAGGCGCTCAACGTGATCCGCGACGAGGAGCTGGTGGAGAGAAGCCGCGTGCTCGGCGCCCACATGCTGCGCCGCCTGCGCGCGATCGACAGCCCGGCGCTGAAAGAGGCGCGCGGCCGCGGCCTCTGGGTCGGCGCCGAGATCGATCCGGCGGTCGCGAGCGCGCGCGAGGCCTGCGAGCGCCTGCTGGCCAAGGGCGTGCTGTCGAAGGAGACGCACCGCACCGTGGTGCGCCTGGCGCCGCCGCTGGTGATCGCTCCGGAAGTCCTCGACTGGGCGCTCGACCGCTTCGAGGAGGTCCTGCACGAGCTCGACGGCAGCCGCCGGCGCTCGCGCGCGGCCTGAATTCACCCGAGGGGACCACGATGATCACGCCGCACAATCCGAGCGCGCATCTCCTGATGTGCCGGCCCGAGCACTTCGCGGTCAGCTATTCCATCAACCCGTGGATGGACCCGCAGAGCTGGGCCCGCGACCAGCGCGCGCATGCCGTGGCGTCGCGGGAATGGGCCGCGCTTCGTCGCAAGCTCCTCGAGCTCGGCGCCGCGATCGAGCTGGTCCCGCCGCAGCCCGGCCTGCCCGACCTCGTCTTCACCGCCAACGCCGCCGTCGTGCTCGACCGCCAGGCGCTGCTGGCGCGCTTCCGCCATGCCGAGCGCCGGCGCGAGGAGGCGCATTTCGAGGCGGCGTTCCGCTCGCTGCAGGCGCGCGGCCTCATCGACGCCGTGCGCCGGCTGCCGGACGGTCTCGTGCTCGAAGGCGCCGGCGACTGCGTCTGGGACGAGACGCGCGAGCTGTTCTGGATGGGCCATGGCCCGCGCTCCGACGTCGCCGCGCGAGCCGTGGTCGAGGATCTGTTCGGCCGCGAGACGATCGCGCTCGAGCTCGCCGACCCCCGCTTCTACCACATGGACACGGCGCTCGCGCCGCTCCCCGGCGGCGAGGTGATGTATCTGCCCGCGGCCTTCACCGCCGCCGGCCGCGCCTTGATCCGCGACCGCGTGCCGGTGCACGCGCGCATCGAGCTCGGGATCGCCGACGGCTGCCGGCTCGCGGCCAACGCGGTCTGCCTCGGCAACACGCTCGTCATGTCGAGCTGCGGCGCGCGGCTACGCGCCGAGCTGCGCGAGCGCGGCTACGAGGTCGCGGCGACGCCGCTGCACTCGTTCCTCAAGAGCGGCGGCTCGGCGTTCTGCCTGACGCTCCGGCTCGATCGGCGATCGGTCGCCCCCGCCGCCGTCCGGCGCGCCGCCGTGGCGTGATGCGGCGCTTCACCACCACGGTCGTCCCCGCGCAAGCGGGGACCCAGTAACCAACGCCTCTGGGATACTGGGTCCCCGCTTTCGCGGGGACGACGGCGGAGGATAACGCGTCCGGCGTGCGTCATCTGCGCGCGAAATCTCCCCCTGACAACCGCAGCGAATTTGATCTAAGCTTCCAGCCGGACGTGAAGCCGAATCGGCCACCGCCCTTATCCTGACGGCTGCGACAAGGCCGGCGGCGTCCGCGCGGGAACCCATGGGAGGACTGCATGCGCAAGAGCAAGCTGACGCGACGCCGTTTCCTGGCAACGACGGCCGCCTCGACCGCCGTCATCGCGATGCCGCACGTGCGCGGCGCCTACGCCGCCGGCAAGCTGTCGATCGGCTTCTGGGATCACTGGGTGCCGGGGGCGAACAACGCGTCCAAAACCTTGTGCGAGGAATGGGGCGCCAAGGAGAAAGTCGCGGTCTCGATCGACTACATCACCTCCCAGGGCAACAAGAACATGCTGACCATCGCCGCCGAGGCGCAGGCGCGATCGGGTCACGACATATTGGCGTTTCCGAGCTGGCAACCACACGACCATGCCAATCGCCTGGAGCCGGTCGATGACATCATGGGCGAGCTGATCAAGCTCAACGGCGCCGTCAACCCGACCGTCGAATACCTGGGCCGGGCCAATGGCCGGTGGACTGCCGTGCCCGCCTGCGTCGGCAGCCAGATTAAGGGCCCGTGCTCGCGCATCGACCTGATGAAGCAGCTCGCCGGCATCGACGTGCAGGCGCTCTATCCGGCCGGCAGCCCGCCGAAGGCGGAGGCCTGGACGCTCGACGCGTTCCTCAAGGCCGCCGAAGCCTGCCACAAGGGCGGTCATCCCTTCGGCATCGGTCTCGGCGTGACCGAAGACAACGTCGACACCGCCGGCGCGATCTTCCAATCCTTCGGCGCTCACCTGGTCGATGCCAAGGGCAACGTCGCCGTCAAGTCGGACCCGGTGCGCCAGGCGCTCGACTATTACAAGAAGCTCGCGCAATGGCTGCCGCCGGACGCCCCGGCCTGGGACAACGCGTCCAACAACAAGTATCTGATCTCGGGCAAAGGCGCATTGATCATGAATCCGCCGAGCGCCTGGGCGGTCGCCAAGCGCGACGCGCCGCAGGTGGCCGAGCAATGCTGGACCCACGGTATGCCCTCCGGCCCGAAGGGCCGTTACGCACCGTTCATCCCCTACTTCTGGGGCATCTGGAGCTTCGGCAAGAACAAGTCCGCGGCCAAGAGCCTGCTCGTCCACCTCTCGCAGCCATCGGCCGTCGAGAAAATGGTGGAAGCGAGCGGCGGCTACGACCTGCCCGCGTTCGAAAAGCTCACGACCTTCAAGATCTGGACGGAGGAAGGGCCGCCGAAGGGCACGCTCTATCACTATCCCAACCCGCACAATCACCAGATTCTCTCGGTCGCGGCGCAGCCCGCGCCGCCGAAGATCGCCGTGCAGATCTATACCCAGGCGATCCTCACCAAGATGGTGGTGCGGTTCATGCAGGGCGAAGCCTTGGAAAACACGCTCACCTGGGCGGAATCCGAGGTCGAAGGATTCATGCGGACCTGAACTTGCGCTCGCGGCGCCGCCGCGCGCGGGAGCGGGTGACTCCGCCGGGTGACGTCACCCGCTGCCGCTGACCGGAGGGCTCATCGCTTCATCTTATCGAGGACTCGAATGGTCGACGCGGCATTGGAAGCGCCATCGATTGCCCGCGGCATCCGCCGACGCTCGACGCTGCGGCGGGCGATGGGGCGGCGGTCGACCATCGCCTTCCTGATGACGCTGCCGCTGATCCTGCTAGTCGCGCTGCTGGTGCTCTATCCCGCCGTCTATTCGATCCATCTCGCGACGCTGAACAAGTCGATGGAGCGCTTCGTCGGCTTCGGCAACTTTTTGTTCCTGTTCAAGCGCGAGACGTTCTGGATGGTGGTGCGGCAGTCCTGCATCTTCGCCATCACCGCCGTGATCTTCAAGGCGCTGATCGGCTTCATCGTCGCGCATCTCGTGCACAACGTTCCGAGCCGCGGCCAGCGCAAGTGGCGCGGCATGCTGCTGGTGCCCTGGGTCATTCCGCCGGCGATGAGCTGCCTCGCCTGGCTGTGGCTGTTCGATCCGTCCTACAGCGCCTTCAACTGGATCCTCGACAAGTTCGGCCTCGAGCCGGTGCCGTGGACCGGCGACGCCTATTGGGCGCGCTTCTCGGTCATCCTGGTGAACGTCTGGATCGGCGCGCCGTTCTTCATGATCATGTATCTGGCGGCGCTCAAATCGGTGCCCGAGCAGCTCTACGAGGCCGCCGCCATCGACGGCGCCAACTGGTGGCAGCGGATGTGGTACGTGACGCTGCCGATGATGCGCAACATCATGGCGATCACCGCGCTGTTCTCGCTGATCGTGACCTTCGCCAATTTCGACATCGTGCGCATCCTGACCGCCGGCGGCCCGACCGACCGCACCCACGTGTTCGCGACCTGGGCGTTCTGGGTCGGCATCCAGGGCAACGACATCCCGCTCGGCGCCAGCGTCTCGCTGTTCATGGTGCCGATCCTGACCGTCGCCGCGGTGTTCATCCTGCGCGACATCAATCGCCGCGCGGGCCAGATGACATGACCGCCGCATCGATCGCAACGGACGCGGAGCCAGCGCGCCAGCGCAAATCGGGCAGCATGAGCCGCGACCGGCGCTGGGCGCTGCGCTGGTCGTATTTCTTCCTCGCGCTCTTCGCGATCTTCTTCCTGCTGCCGCCGGTCTACATGCTGATCACGTCGCTCAAGTCGAGCGCGGAGATCTCGGCCGCGACCAATCCGTGGTGGGTCTACCGTCCGACGCTGAGCAACTACGTCGAGCTCCTCGGCTCCTCGCAGTTCCTCACCTTCTTCCGCAACTCGGCGCTGGTCTCGGTGATCGTGGTTACGATCACCATGGCGATCAGCGTCCCCGCCGCGTTCGCGCTGTCGCGCATGCGGTTCTGGGGCTCGGCCGCGCTCGCGACCGGGGTCTTCCTCACCTACCTGATCCCGGAGACGCTGCTCTTCATCCCGCTGTTCAAGATGTTCGCGCTGCTCAACGAATACGCCGGCATCGAGCTGATCAATCACTGGTGGGTGCTGCTGCTGCTTTATCCGACGCTCACCGTGCCGTTCTGCACCTGGATCATGATCGGCTATTTCGCCTCGATCCCGAAGGAGCTCGACGAGGCGGCGCTGATGGACGGCGC
>Ga0137388_10000944_pt1 | contig 17137 bp, 6 predicted proteins | sample 15con2h14AmetaG_FD_104644 | JGI IMG/M metagenome (GOLD analysis project Ga0137388, IMG submission 104644) | Vadose zone soil microbial communities from Angelo Coast Range Reserve, California, USA - 15con2h1.4A metaG | ecosystem: Environmental > Terrestrial > Soil > Vadose zone > Saprolite...
CAATCTGCTAAATACTTAGCTTTTGCTACTCTAATTTAGTATTAGATTAAAAACGGTATAATAATATTATAATTATCAGAGAATTTAGTGCAGTGATAGTGTGCTCAATTATTTTTAAGTGGATTAACGTAATGACCACATTTTAAATAAGTTACAAAACTTTTTAATAATTCTTCATCTCGTTTATGTTGAGTAACTTGAAAAACTAAATGAACTCCTATTCCACCTTTATTTCGACCTTTATTTACTTTAATAAAGAAACACCCCTCACCCGTAATAAAACCAGACATTCACTCTGGGTGAGGTATTTGTGAACCAGAGATATGGGGTCGAACTACCGGGATAAAATTAGGAAATTCTGTTTTTAAACCTTCAGATAAGCCTAAGTTCAGTGAAGCTCGAATATTAATAATTGATTGAAGGCCTTCACCCTTTAAATGTTCTCCTTGTTCGATTTTATTTACTATCTTTTTAAATAAGAGATAGTCGGCTTGCTTTTGAGTAATCAAACTATATTTGTCAAAATGAGGTATTATTTTAGTTAATATTTGTTTTGGAGAACCTACTCTGAAAGCACACATTCCAGCAGGGTATATTGAAATGTATCCAATTCCACCAAAAAATTCTTGAATTTGTTTTAAAAGTTCTAAATCTTTTTTATGTAGTCCTATTTGGAAAACAATTTCCACTCGCCAGTTTAATCGATGGCCTGCATTTTTTTTAATAATACAAACAAAGGAACCTTCAGCATCCGTTAAACCAGTTATAAAGAAAGGATTTAAATTACTAACTATATCTTGAGTATAGGAATGAGTACTAAAAAATCTAGCTTTAGGATATAAACCTAAATGTTTATTTGTTCTAATTTGGTTAGGTAAATTGTGAGAGATATTACAATTTTTGTCTCTATAGAGTAAACCTTAACTGTCTTATTATTTTATAATAACAATAATTACCGTCTACTCGTTGCTCTTTTACAGTATTAGTTTAAAAAAATACTGATTTAGATCCGCGATTGCCCATTTTATTTTCACTTATCATATAATTTGTTACCTTACCTGAATGATTAGTTCAGCCACTATTAATCTTTTGATTAGAGCTTGGTATTATAAGCTTTAGGGGTTCCCCGGAGTTTGGTAATTAAGCCCACAGTAAGATTTATCAAAAATCCTAGGCCAATAGTCTTTTAATTTGTGATTGAGCTAAACCTAAAACAGTTCCAATTATTAGAGATAGTAATGAACTAATAAATAATAAATTCTTAAGTGCAGAATTTCCTCCACCCATTTCAACTTTTCATTTAGCAACTTCCTCAAAAGAAATAGAAGATAAATTATTATTAATGTTATTATAAATTGAATAATCAGTTAATAGTAAATTTAAACTTTCATAATAACTTACCATTACACCTACATCCACTAATTTATCTATTGAAGGCATTCCTATTGTTTTATTTAATTCATATAGAAATAAACCACCTCATTCTTTAACATAATCTAAAATACCTTCTAATACAAAAGAAGTATCTATTAGACTATCCAATAAAGGATTAAAAATAATTAAAGAATTTTCTATATTGTCTATTTGTAGATAGATTTCTAATAATAATATTAAAATTGATAATTTAGGAAGAACTGAAAGTCAAACTGTTACTATTGTTGGAGAATCACCATAAACGTCCACGGCTATCAATTTTATCTTGCAATTAAATATTTATAAATGTATAGCTAAAAAGCTGCTTAATTTTAATCTAGTTAAAATTATATTAAGATCAGGGTCTTCTTTGATTCATAGTAGAATTAATTAATTTTATTTTATTAAATCCATCTTCTGTTAAATGCTCTTTAGTTTTAATAATTTCTGCCACAGATTTAAAATCTAAAAAGTCTAAACCTTTATAACCTAGTATTGGATATTTTTCAAAGAATGGTATGATAATATTTATAATATCAGAAAATTTTCTGAAAGAAAGTTCAACACTTTTTTCTCTAATATGAATATACTTAGGAGATGGTTTAACAATGGGTGTAGATATCTCTGTTATTATTTTTTTAGAATATGAAATATCTGTCACTACATCTTCACTTTTAAAGTTTGTTGAATGTTCTTTCATTTTTAATAATTTAAAATAATCAACTATGCTTGAGATGACTTTTTCATCTCTAATATGCAAACATATAGCAAAAGATAAATAAACTCTTCGGAGTATATTAGTACTAATTTTAGATTGTTTTTTACTTATGTGTAAATAAAATGATCCATCTCCACTAACAAAACCTGAAATTCAAAAGGGATCAGGTATGCCATTAAAAATATATTCTGGTCTATTAATTTGTTTAACATAGGGGAAAGCTTCCCTTAATTTATACGATAAGCCTAAATTAAGATTACTTTTAAAAGCTAATATTTTTATTAGCCCTTCTTCAGTTAAATGTTCTCCGGTTTTTATTATTTTAAAACATTCCTTAAAAAGTACAAAATCTGAATGCTTAGCTGTTACAAGAGGGTATTTATCAAAACGGTCAATAATTATTTGTAAATCTTTAACAGATCAAACATTAAAATTACATGTTTTTAATATATCAGTTGTAATAGTTCCTACACCTAGAGTGTTTTTAATGTTTTCTAAAATAGCTATATCCTTTATGTGAAGTTTAATCTGAAATGCTGCGCTAATTCTTCATTTAATTTTTTGTCGGGCATCCTATCGTAAAATTATTTGAAAACTACATTCCGCATCAGTAAAACCCGTAATTCATCAAGGATCTATTAAATAGTTATTATTAGTAAATGTCTGTAACTCTTGTTTATTTTTAACATAAAAAGTAGAAAAAGATCTAATATTTAATTGTTTAGAAGGGATTTTGATTTGATACTTTCTTTCGAAAGCCATTAGAGTATATCTTAACTTTGGATAAGAAATATTACCAAAGCAACTACCATTTACTCGTTGTTCTTTTACAGTATTTTTTAAGAATACTGATTTAGATCCGCGATTTCCCCTTATGTTTTCACTTATATCATAGCTTGTTACCGTACCTGAATGATTAGTTCAGCCACTTATACTTTTTCAAATATAGCTTGGTACTATGAGTTTTAGGGTGTCCCCGGAATTTGATAGTTTAACCCACTTTATTTTTACCCTTTCAGCTCGGCCACTTATAAGACCTTCTTGTACTAGTAATTTTATATAGATTTATTTAGCCTTTCTATTTCATTATCCATAAAAAAAATAAATTTATTTTTATACAGTTTACCTGAGACTAAATGTCTACTAATCGTAGCAATAGAACAACCCATAGCAACAGAAGCCTTAACTATAGATTCAAATTGATCAAATAATTCAAAAAGTTCTCCAGTTTTAACATAAACAAAGATTTCTTTGGAACTATGTTTTTTTTTAGACTTAAGGGAAGCGTTGACAGTATTCTGTAATTGAGCCTCCTCTATTTCTGAACTAGAAACAAGAATATAACTATTGGAAGCTTCGCGCTGAAACATTTTTCCTGAGTCTAAATATCTGTTTACAGTTGATTTGCTGCATCCAATAGCTATAGCTGCTAAATTACTTGAAGCAAATTTACCTACAAATTCTACTTTTTCTTCGGTCTGTTTATAAATATAAAAAGTTTCTCCAAAGACTATCCGGCTTCCATTAAGAGAGATTTTAGTCATTTGGTTCAACGAAGGTAGGGCAGAAGCTGTATCTGAAGAAGAAATAATTAAAGAATCTAGATAAATTAAAGCCCTCTTTTTTTTCAAATGATAAAAAAATGTGGAAAAGGGTAGATTAAATTCTTTGGCAGCTAAATTTACACTAAAAATTCTACGTGAATACTGAATTTGCCCCTCAGGGTGAATAGTATAAATATAAACAAAATTGTTTTGGGATTTTATTCTTGAGCTAAAATCCTTTTCTAGTATTAAATTTAGTGCTTCTTCCCCTATTGGAACACTAGAAAATAAATATTTATTTCTGTATATAGTACCAGAATCTGTATATTTACTAATCGTGTCTATTGAAATTTCTAAAGATTTAGCCGCTTCAAAAATAGTATTAAAAGATTTAATTAATTGGAATTCTCCGACACCGTACTTGTTGCTAGAATTTAACAGATAAACTACCATTAGAGACTCCTTGCTTTTTTTAAATTTTAAAATACTATCTTGACTTTTTTGATAGCCTTGTAAGGAACCTGCAAATCTGAGTATGTTATAACTAGAATAAAGACTCTCTAGATAAAATTGTTCACGTTCATCTAAGAGAGATATTTCACAATATTCTAGTATAATTAAGGAAAAATTAGAATGTCCATACTTTACCAAAGCTCTATGTATTATAGATGTATTTTTATTGTTATTGTTTAAAACACTTTTTGAATAATAATTCCTTAATCTTACACTTAGATTCTTACTTTGACCTACATAACAATCTTCTAATGTATCTCTTTTTATTCAACAGTAAATTCCAGATTTGAATCTATTTTCATTAATTATATTATTTTTCATTTTTTCCGTATCCTCGTAATATTTTTCAAATTTAATTTTTTTTTCATCCTTTAAAGTTAAGAAATTTCCTACTTCGTTAGTTTTAATAGATTGAATTATTTTGTCTTCGGTTAAACCTAATAAATTTGAAAATTCAGAAGTTAAAACAGAAAAAGATTTTGAAATAGTAGGCTTATTTAATATAAAAATACGATTTAAAGTAGCACGGCTACGCTGGCTTAAATTCATCATCAAGTGAGATTGATTAAGGCCTAAAGGATGTCGTGTAGAAGGTGTGACAGGGTGATGCTTTAGGGGGTAAGATAATATTAGCGTTTTCCCAGAACGCTTGGCAGGTGCTCAATTGTGGAGAGGGGCCGCTCCTATCTTAAAAAGCAGCCCTATAAAGATTAAAACTATACCTAAATTAAATTGAGAATAATCTACAGATGAATCTAAAGTAGAAATAAAACAGTAAATAGAATCAAGATTAGTTAATCCAGTAAAAGCATATATAAATGCAAAACCTAATAAAATAAAACAGGTTGACAAGGCTCCTAGTATAAAATATTTTAAACCAGCGGCTGTCACAATTCTAGATTCTTTATATAAAGTAGCAAGTATGTATAATGCAAAAGATTGTAATTCTATACTTATATACAAAGAAATTAAATTAAAAGAAGAAATTAATAACAGCGATCCAAATATATTAAATAAAATTATCAAAGCATAATCTTTAGACTTATCTAAGAAGTTTTGATAGTAATTAATTAAATTAATTACTTTATTTTTATAAGGTTTGTTATCTAAATTATTAAAATAAGACATATTTATTGGAGGTACTCCAGGTCAAGATAATAAAATTAAAACTCCCATTAATAATATAAATATTTCAGTAAAAATAGTAATATTATTTACATGGAAATAACCATTATAAATAGAGAAACCTTCTTCTAACTCTGAAAATCCTAAAAATTGTCCTGAAACTAAAGCTGTTAATATTAATATTACAGCTGAAACCCTTGTATAAAAAATATGGCTCATTCTCGACTCAATGTAATTTGTAGCGTAATTCGGCAAGACGATCTCATTTAAATTTTTATTTAGTCCCGGTAAGGTTCTAAGAGTAATTATTGTTAATATTGAAATTAAAAGCATTTATTAAACTTCTTTTATAATAACCTGCCTTAGTTTTATTTCTGTAAGGTTTTACTGTTAAATTAAAGTTAGTTAGAGCTAATATATAACCGATAAATCCAACAAGGCGAAGCACAACAGAGTTAAATGCTTCGCGCTTCGCAGAGGTAACAATTATAACTATTACCTGCTAAATAAATATAATAACTCCTCTAATTTTATTAAGAAATTTTAATTTAAAAAAAGCTACGTTATAAAATTATGAAAATTTTAACTAAATGTTCCGTAATTTAAACTAAAAATTTAATTTCCGTTACCTTCTCTTAATTAAAAAAAAATAAATTAAATTTAATAGGTAATAAAAGGTGATTTTATTTTTATTTTTTTTACATATTTTAAAAGTCTACAGACATCATTCCTTTTATCTAAAAAGGTTTAAGATATTTTATTTAAAAAGTTTTTAGATAAAAGTCTACATTTACTACAGGTCTACATTTTTAAATTTAATTTTTAAATACTAGGCGTTTATTACAGTTTTTATTTTTAATAACATATCTGTTTTTAAAATATACATTATAATTCTTAATTACGGACACAGAAAAAAAGTATTTTTTTTACTTTTATTTATAATATTTGATTGTTCTACAGCATTCCTAAAGTTCTCTAATATATTTTTATTATTAACTTTTAAAAACATCTCCTCTGTAAGATATAAGTCAAATATTTTTGTTTTTAAATTATTTTTAATTTCATTTAAAATTATTATATACTTTTTAAAAATAGATGCAGGACTTAATCTCTTAGTTCTAGTTTCACCCTTTTTAATTTTATATGTTTCTAATTTTTCCTCTTTTAAATATAATATAATTTTAGATTTATATTCATTAAATTAATTTTCTTTAAATTTATATCCTTTAACTTTATTTAAAAATAGAAAATTATATAAACAATATGCTTCTATTAATATATCTTCAATTTCCAGTATATATTTACTACTACTATTATTAACCTCACTTATAACAAAACTATTTTCTACATCTTCATTGTTCTTTTTATTAATATCTAGAATTATTATTTTGGTTATAAATTTTTTAATATTTAAATATTCAACCTCAGTCTTTAAATTATTTATATTTTCACCATGACTTATTGTAGACTTAATAATAAGTTCTTTTTGGTTTTTCTTTTCTATTTTATCTAAATAATTATTTAAATAATTATCACTTACATTTAATTTTTTTAATATATTTAATATTTCTAATCTACCTTCATTAAATTCATTCAAAATACCAACCAAATCATTTTTAACTAGAACCTCGTAATAAATAAAAATTTTACGTTTATAATCGTTATATTTAATAATACACTCATATAAATCTAAAACTAATTTTACATTATTTCTAACTTTAAAGTCTAATTCTTTAAGGAAATATATAAATTCTCCATTTCCACTCAAATCAGGATAATATTTTACCATAAAATCTTCATTAACAATATTATATTTGTATATAAAATCATTTAAATAATTATCATAACTACCAAATAATTTTATTTTTTCATTTACACCTAATTTAACAACATCCTCTATTCTATAATCACTAGCAACAAAACCAACACCATCCTTACAGTTTAGTGTTATAACATCTACACCACCTAAAGAACCAGAAGAATAATATCTCCCCAAACAATTACCAGCGCAACTAAAATAAACCCCACCCAAAGCACGACCACCCACCACGAAAGAAATATTACTACCAAAAAGAAGTCCAACAGCCTTATTATTATAATAAAATCCCCCCCCCCAACAGACGTAGTTTTATAACAACTCTTTAAAAAAGAATTAAAATGAATATTGTTAAAATTTCTGTCCATCATAACTGATGTCGCAAACAAAAAACACATCCATCGAGTTGTGAGCGCATATTCCCCCCTAATTAAAATAAAAAATATATATTTTATTTTAATAAATGCTTATAATAAAAAAATTAATCTTAATTATTAATTTTAGGGTTAAAATTAGAAAAAAAAAAATAGTCAAAAGTTATGCTATAAAAATTAAATATGCAGCATATTTAAGAAATAGATAACTAATAACTTATGTTTATTTACTAATAAAAATTTACTTATTTAGAATTGAAAACATATGGATTTGAACCAAAACTTTCCCATTAAAAGTGGGACACTCAACCACTCGAGTTCTGTCTTCTTTTTTTTTAAGTAATATCACTATTTTTTACCCACTGTTACTGCGACTAGTACGAGGGTTTTTTATTAATAATTAAGATATTTTACTTACTTTTTTTTTTTTTTTTTTATTATAATATATAATTAAATTTTAATTGATTAAAAAAAACTGAGTTGAGACGATTCGAACGTCTATCGGCTACGGCCAAAAGATAGTGTTTTTCCAATTAAACTACAACTCATTATAATTTATTTTTTTTTTAATAGATTAATTAAAAAAAAGCATTAAAAAAATAAATAATAATACCATAAAGTTTATGGTATCTTCTAAAAATACAACTAAATTAAATTATTTATAATATAATTTAAGCAAATTATAGATATCGTATTTTATTTTTTTTAATTAAAAACCTCCCTTTTTCTTTTTTTAACGGGGGTGGAGATTAAATATAATTAATAAATTTTAAAAAAATTCTAACGTTTCGTTTTTATTTATATCTGAAATAGATTTATTCGAAGGTTCTAAGAAGCGGGCAAACACACAACCTAATATTTTATTTAGTACGAGTAAAGAGACTTGAACTCTTACAAAAATATATTTATGAGTGCCTAAAACCCACCCGTCTACCAAATTTCGGCATACTCGTTTTTTTCCCAAAATATATTCTTCTTTTAATAATACAATAACTATATTAAAAAAATACTTATATAAATTAGTTTTTTTATTTATCTGCAACAACTAAAAACCAGCGCAATCAAAGCAAAGATTCTGAAAAATAAGCGCAATCAAGCAAGGCGAAGCACACAGTCCCTATCTAAATTTTTTTAAGAATAAAAGTAAATATAAAAAATGCTATGCAGGCAAACTATAGTATAATTATTACTTATTAAAAAAAAAGTGTAAAAAAAAAACATCTTATCATAAAGTATAGACACTTAGCTGTAAAACCATCCTGAGGCCTATTATACTTCCAATGGGAAGGGGTTATAATTGATTAATTAATAATTAAATAGAATTTAACAATAGAGTAATTTTGATTAATAAGTTAATTTTTTTTTTTGCTACATATTTAAATAACATTATAATAAAATATGTTGCATTTTTTATGTATTAATTTAAATAAAAAAATACTAATAAAAACACAAAGCAAAGCCAAGAAGCAGAGGTACCAGAAACTTTTTTAAATATTAAGTTTTATTTTTAAAAAAGACAATATTTTTATTTAAAATAATTTTGTCCAGCAGAAATAGTAATACTATAACTTCCTCTTTTATTTTTATTAGTTAATCTGGCAAAATTTAAATAATTAATTTTACCTGAAGCTGTAGCTCCTCTACGTCTAAAATTAATAGTTTTACGAGGTCTAATATTTTGTGTCATAACTCTACCTGCAACTTTAATACTTAACCCAGTTAAGAAAGCCGGAATAATAGATATATCATTATATTTACGAGTTTTAAATTTAATAAGACTTTTAATTATAGAACCAGCAAATAATTTTTTAAATATTTTAGGTAAACTAATTTTATTAATAATAATACCCATAAGATTAACTAAAATATTAGAATCTGCAGAAGGATAGTGTAATCTAGTTAAATTTAATTCAACTGGCTTATTGAAAATTTTATTTAAACTCCAACACAATAAATTTAATCGTTTAGGAAATATATCATTTAAACTATATAAATTAAATTTTCTAGCTACTCTTAATCTTTTTCTATTATAAGTTTTATTAATACGGTCAAGAAAATGATTACGCTTACGATTACGTCTTTTAAATCGTAATTTTTTCTTAATAATTTTTAAAGTTTTTTTATTAGCAACCATTAAAAAGTAGAATAAATGAATTGAAATTTTTTTAGGAGTAATAACAAAAACAGGTTTACTAATTAAACAACGCATACTAATAAATGCAGCAGCTAATAATTCATAAATACTACTACTAATTTTATTGGTATTATAGTTAAAATTATAACCAACAATTTTAGAATAAAAATTTATAATACCTTTAGTTTCTCTATTATAAATACTTAATTCTCTTAAATAGGCACTTAAAACAGGCTCTAAATTATTATTATTATTAAAACTAGAGCCTTTAATAACAGAAACAGGACTAATATAATCCAATTTATCTTTAAATTTATGTAGAGGTTTTAGATTAGAATAATATAATAAAGAAATGGGTAAATTACTTAAAGAGTTGCTATCTAATTTCTGTTCGAATCTAAAATCAGTTTTAATCGATTTAATCGTTTGTAATATTTTTATTCTATTAGATTTAAAAATATTTTTCTTATTTAAATATTTAAATGAATTAATTTTCCGAGATTTTTTCTTATTGCTGAAATTTAAATCAGTAATATCAGCAACTCTAACTAAAGCAGCTAATTTTTCAGCAATTACTATCTTTTCTTTCAATTGATCAATTAATTCTAGTAATTTAATACTTCTAATTTTACCAATAATAGTAGATTTAGCTTTTACTAAATTATTAAAACTATTTTTAATTTCCAGATCATGTAAAAATTGATTTGGTACAGCGTTTTGTTGTTTAATATTACTACTAATAGCTTTAATTTTATTAATAGAAAAAATATTTACTTTATTATAAAAATTACTCTTATTTTTAGGTAATATAAAACCAGTTAATAAATCATTTAATAGGGTTAGATCTAGCCGCGTACACGACTCCTCTAAACAAATATTTTTACTTAAGAAATTTAAATTAATATTTTTAATTAATTTAAATTTCTTAGAAAAAACAAAAGGTAAATGTTTTTTTATGTGATTAATAAGTAAAGTTAATTTTAAATTTAAATAAGAAGGAGAATAATTATGTTGAAATATAAAATATTTATTAAGATTTTCAAGTACATATGAATAATTTAATAAAGAAATATGATCTTTAATTATATTTTTTTTAACTTCAATACCATAATTAGAATTATTTAAAAGTTTGTATGTAAGAGTTTTTTTTCTAATATTTTTCTTATTAATAAAATTAATCATTTGAATTCTTTGGGGTTTTTTACTTAAATGTTTAAAATTAATAGATTTAATCTTCTTAAATTTATTAATATTATTAAAAATAAAATCTATAATATAATACTTAATTTTATCAATAAAATTAGTTAAATTATAAACTGTTTTACTAAGTGGTTTATTAAAAAAAAGAGCCTGAATTTTAAATGATGTAATAGATTTAATTAATGTAATTTTAAGTGTATCTCATAGTTTAAAAATAGTTATAATAGAAAAAAATAAACTTATTTTTTTATTTGCACTTTTATTAGCTAAATTTAAAGAAATTTTTTCTCTTTTATAGTATAGATTAAATTTATATTCCTCTTGTCAAATGGCCCTAGAAATATTTTTTCAATCGCTAATTTGTCTTCCTCCGGGGTAATAAGTAATTAAAGCATTTTTTTTTTTAATTAATTCCGCTACCTCATTTTTTAAATTTAAGGCCTTTACCTCTGACTTATCGATAGTCGCAGAATTATTAAATTCAACTGAATTTGATTTTATTAAGGTAAAATTAGTTTTATCCTGTTTTTCTATAGGCTCTGATACATTCTCAGTAGTAATAATTCTATTATAATATTCACTAATATTACCTGGATTGAAAAATTCAGAAATCTGGAAAGAATTTTTAACACTATTTGATATAAAAGTTAAATTTGTATTATCTTTTTTATATGAATCTTTAATTATATCATCTAAATTTAATAGTCCTTTAGCTTCTAGACTTTTAAAAAAAATTAAACTATGAAAATTATCTTTTCTTTTTAAAGGAGCTAAAGACTGTGCTATAAATAAAATAGCCCATTTTAATAAATCAGCTGACGGTTGAACCTGTGTTCATAATTTAGCAGAATTTAAATTATTATCAAATATTTTTTTTAAATTAAGGCCGTTAAAAAAACTACCTTTTTTTTTATAATCCTTACGTTTTTTATTAATCATTTTATTTACATTAAATAAGTTTTGGTAAGTGCTTTTATAGGCAAGTAACGAAGTTATACTGTTATATTTTACAAAGTTTCCATTCCACTGCGCAGTCTTTTTAGCTAGTGTAAAAGAAGAAGAAGAAGAAGAAAATAAAGAAGAGTATCTACGCCCTTTTATTTTATGAAGCGGAGAACCAGAAACTAACATTAATTTAATTAATGAGCGTAATTGATTAATTTGAAATATAAAATTCTTTTGCAGCACAGGTACAGTAGTTGAATTTCTTAATGTAGCAAAAAAAATAGGTAAAATAAAATACAAAAATAAAAATCTTTTATTATCAGCCTGTCTAATATTTAAAAAATTATGTCTATAACCTTTATTAACTTTTAAATAAAACTCTTTAGTAAATCTATCTTTATTACCTCCTAATAGTTTACTTAATAAATCAGAATTCAAATTATTATTTGTATTTTTATTAATATTATTAATGGTGTTATTTTTTCTAGCTACTAAACTATTTTTAATTTTTGTTTCAGTATTTTTAGTTAGAGTTTTTTTTTCATCAAGGCGAAGCACAGGTTGTAATAATTTAATCTTTATTTTTTTATTTAAAGGGTCAAATAATTTAGTTTCTAAAGAGTTAAAATTAACATAATTGGAAGAAACTAAATTATTAGCTGCATATAAATTTTGTGGTACCACGCCTTTAAATTTTAGCTTATTAATTTTATGGGACAGTACTTGCGCATTAATAAATTTTTTATTTTTATGATTATAAGTGTTAAAAATATCTTTATCTGAAGGCCCTATTGTAGTTAAATCTTTTGCAGTAGAACTAATGGAACTTAAGGGATCATTACTATTTTGTGGTACCACAAATTTAATTTGTGTAGAACTTTGACCTAAAATTTCGGCTATTGAAAATAATTGCTTATTAATAGATAATATAGAATTAAATGAAGAAGAATATAATTTAATTATAGTTCAAAAAAGGATAGCTTTTGACCCTGAGGGAGATTCTGAAGTAGATTTTAACAGTGAAGCTATTTTTTTTCAAGCTCTAGTTTCATTTGATGATCTGAATTTTTTTAAATAAATAAAATATAAAATTTTAGATAATCTATTCTCTACTAGTATTTTCTCTTTATAAAAATTTTTAGTTCCTACTAATTCATCTGAAAATAAATTATTTTTATTCAAATATGTTTTAATATATCTTAAACTAGTATTATGAAATAAATTTTTTGATAATGATTTTTTTTTTTGTCAAATTTTTACTTTATATTTTAACGATTTAAAATGCAATTTTAAAATATCTGTAGAAAGTTTATCAAAAGGAATTATATTTAAATCTGTTGTGCTTCGCCTTGATTGATTTTTATTAAATAACAGATTATTAATAGAATTTTTATTGTTTGAGGTACTTACAGCTCTACTCAAATTATTTAAAGTAATAGTTGAGTTAAGACTATTAAATTTAGAAATAGAGTTAGATGATAATAAACTTGAAACCTTCCGTCTATTATTAAAAAATATAAACCCTTGATGAGCTTTTTTAAATATTTTTTTTCTTTTTTTAAAATTATATTTTTTTTTTAATATTCATTGACTTCGTCTAATTTCAGCTTTTGCTGTACCTTTAACTTTATTTTCCTTAAATAAAGAAATTTGATTTAATTTTGTTTGTTTATTATCAATTAATAGTTCTTGTGTAACACTAGTATCACTAGGATTAAACACCATATCATCTATTAAAGGTATTTGGACTGGTTGATCCTGCTGGATTAAAAAAATATCATCTATATTTTTAAAATCTAATCTATCACCTTTATGAGATAAAACTGGGTTACCTTTATAATTTTCTAAATTATTACCTATTCAATTAATAATAAATTTTAATTTATTATCTGTATGTTTAAAAAAATAATTTTTATTTACCGAATATGCTAAATTAGCTTCAACCGTATCTAAAAAGGTTTGTGTAGCTATAGATAATTTAGATTCATTAAAATTCTTTATACCCTTACGTTTTTCATTAATACGGAATCTAATAATAGAAGATAAAGATTGAGTGCTTCGCCTTAAAGGCGATTTTATACTATTTACTTTATTAGTATTATTGCGTTCCATAGTAGGTAGGTACGCTCAATTTAATGTAGATAGATTTCTACCTTGATTTTCTTGATCTTTAATTATTCTTTCTATGTTTTTACTTCTATGTAAAAAAAGATTAGTATTAATTAAACGTAGTCGTCTTAAACGTCTAAGACGTCTAAGCATTCTAAGTTTAAAAGGTCTTAATTTTCTAATACGTTGAGAAGCATTATTTCTATTTGATAAAAGATCTAGATCCCAACCTTTATCTTCTAATAGCATTAAAGCACCTTTACTTGTAGGAATTAAACCAGAAAATAATATTAAGTTATTAATCTTTTTATTTATATTAAATAAATTAATATATTCAAAATTTAAATATCTATATTTAAAACTGTTTTCTATATTAAAAATAGGTTTTATACTACTTTTTGTAATTTTTTTTTTATTAATATAGCGTGCAAAAATTTTAATTTTATTACCAGTGTATAAATATTTTCTAGTTTTTTTTAGTTTTTTAATTTTAGTTGCGTACGCTTGAGCATAAAGTATTAAATTTTTTTTTTTAATAGTTGATATTTTAATTCTAAACGCGGCATCTTCAATTTCTTTTTTTTCTTCTATTAACTTATATTTATCTAAAACTTCCTTAACTTTAAAAGGAAGAGAGTCATAATCTGAAGGATCAGAATAATAATAAGGTTCTAAATCAATAGCTATTTTATTAATTTTAGATGCTAATTCTTCAACTATTTCATTAAATGAAACAACTTTAAAAGTTAATTTTTTTTCAGGATTTAATGTTTCTATTTTATACTTGCTTAATTTTCTTGCTTCTACCTCTTTTAAGATTGAAGGTGTAGTAAAAATAGGTAAAATATTTTTATCAAATATTAAATCTTCAAATTCACTAATACGAACTTTTAAATGTTTTATTTTTATTTCTGTTAATATCATTTTTTTTTTAATATTTTTTACGATAGAAGCAATTTACCTCTATTGCTAGATTCTCTTGGGCTATTCTACTTTATAAATTAAAAAATGAAAGAGGTAGAGAAATCAACTTATTATTTTTTTTTAATATAGTTATTAGCTATTATTTAAAATAAGGATAATAAATTTTTAATTTGGTTTCTATCTTTAATTTACCGAGATTAAAAAATAAAAGTACCCGTTTATAATTAAAAATTAACTAATTATTAAAAAATTATAAAAATATAATTATTAAATTTTATTTAATTAGATGAAAAAAAATATTTATTAGATTTATATAATAAAAAAAAATTTTTTTTTAATAGAGAGTAGAGTAATCGAAACTCTGTCTTTGATGTGTAAAATCAATGCTAAAACCACTCAGCTAACCCTCCTAATTAAAAATGAGATAAATAATTTAAAGTACTAAAAATTAAAATTTTCTATTATTCATTTTAATTATTTAAATAGTTTAGTTAAAACATTAAAAAAACTAATATTACCTTGTCCAGGCATCGAACCTGTATTAACAGCTCATGAGGCTATCGTGCTACCATTACACTACCAAGGCTTTTTTCTTTTTTCTTTTTTTTTAATAATAATATTTTCTTTTACCTATTTAAATAATTTAAGGTGGCAGTAACAATTTATTTTATTATAATTGGCTTCTTTTTTTCTTTTGTTTTGTTCATTGTTCATTGTTCATTGTTCATTGTTCATTGTTCATTGTTCATTTTTTTAAATAAGGCCGAAAAAATACCTAAAATTTACACTTCTAAAAAAGAAATAAAATACCTTAAAGAGGGGGTTTTATTTGTTTTATTCTCCAACTGCACTTTCCAGTACAGTTACCTTGCTATGACTTTTGAGATGTTACTTAAATGGGTTAATTAAAACTAATACTTATTAACTAAAACAGTTTTAAGTTTAAATGAAAAAATATTTAAATTTTAACATTACTTAATATTAATAAATAATATTTAAACATGCACTTTTTTTTTATAAAAGACTGTTTTTAAACAAATTAATTTACAAAAAAATAAAAAAATAAAAATAAAAACAAGTAAAGTTAGTACTATTTGCATTAATAGTGTTATAACTTAGCTTTTAAATTTTCAGTTAAAGTAAGTACTTTGCCCTTATTTCCCCCAAAATAAATTTCGCCCCAGCGACAGACAGTTAGTTCACCACGAATACAATCTTCACCGTTGCGCTAGTGATCAACGATTACTCGAAATTCCTTCTTCATGCCGCCGAGTTGCAGGCGACAATCCGTCTATTAATTTTAATAATTTAACTTTCTTTAATGATTTGCTATTTCCTAATTCACCCAGATTTTAATAATATCAATAAGATTTATTAATATTATTAAACATTTTTAAACTATCAGCCAAACCAAACTATTCGAAAGGTTTGAAAATAATAATTTTTAATTATTAACTAAATAGCAAAGGGTTAGGTCTTTGCAGCACTTTGTAAAAGCTTTTGTGGCACGTTTATAGCCCAGTCCATGAGGACCATAACGACTTGTCTTAGGCCCAAATGTAAATATTTAATAAACATAAATTGTTAAGTATAAATTAACAACAGGGATTTCGCCCGTTTGTGGAGTTAACCTAACTTCTCACGACACGGGCTGACGACAGCCATGCAACACCTGTAAGCGCATTTCAATAAGTATAAAAACAACCAAAACTGTATTAAATAATAATAGAATTTTATGTCTAAAATATAGAAATGTCACAAACTATTTATTTTTTTTTAATTAAATACTGAATAGTCGGTATTTAATTTTATAAAATAAAGAGAATGGATATACAAGAACTGGTAAGGTTTTACGCGGATTATCGTATTAAATAACATGCTTCACTTCGTTTGCTCCGAGGCCGACTAATTTTTTTGGTTTCAGTTTTGCAACCGTACTCGCAAGGCGGAATGGTTATAGCGTTAGCGTCAATAGCAGTTTAAAAACTACCAAGAATACCATTCATCGTTGACAGTGAGAGGTAGTTTGGGTATCTAATCCTATTTCCTTTTCTCACCTTCGTGTCTCAGCGTCAATCATTAGTGGAAAAAAGCTTACACCTATTAGTATTCCCCTTAATATCTACGGATTTAATCCCTACATTAAGTATTATTCGGTTTAACCTCGATATGATTCTAGCTTCTAGTAGCCTTTCTTTTTTTATCTGTAGAGCAAAAAAAAACTATCTTTATATTAAAATTTAATATAGTAGTTTTAGTTTTTTTTTGTTACAGTAGTTAACTAAAAAGATCAGTTTTAAAAAGCTGCCTACACACCCTTTA
>Ga0137388_10000947_pt1 | contig 17127 bp, 17 predicted proteins | sample 15con2h14AmetaG_FD_104644 | JGI IMG/M metagenome (GOLD analysis project Ga0137388, IMG submission 104644) | Vadose zone soil microbial communities from Angelo Coast Range Reserve, California, USA - 15con2h1.4A metaG | ecosystem: Environmental > Terrestrial > Soil > Vadose zone > Saprolite...
CCCGGAGCCGCACCCGCGCCGACGACAGCCGCGCCCTGGTCCCATCCACTTCGCTGTCCACACCTTCCTTCACTCGCTGCATCACCGCCGCTTCCATTTTTTCCGACGCCGACTGCACCTCCCGTAACCGCGCCAGCCGCTGCTCCCACTTCGCGAGCTCGGCATAACTCAATACGGTGTCCTGGATGACCTGGCTCCGCTGATCTTTCGTGCGCAGCGAGGCTCCCGCCGACTCCGCCCGCGCCGCTCCCAGAAAATCGTGCATCTCGAAATGCCACAGGGGAGACTGCGCATTAATATTGAACAGCGACGGCGCCGCCCCTTCCAGGCTGAGCGGAAATCCGTACGACCATCCCAACCCCGCCCCCGCCGTCACCTGCGGGATAAAGCTGTTGCGCAGCTCGCGATAATTGGCAAACACCCGCTGCTCCTCCGCCACCGCGATGCTGGCCGTGGTCGCATGCTTCAGCGCCAGCTCCACCATCTGCCGCAGCGGCACCGGCTCCGCCACCACCAACGTCGGCACCCACAACAGCAGCAGCGCCACAATAGTCCTGCGTGCCCGCGCAACAGGATTCCTTCGTGCCGGCGCAACACACCACGAGTTCAGTCTCATCGCGTCCCCTTTAAATGATCTCGGATGATTCTACGATGCCAGCCGGGCGGCCTTCATCTTCCCGTGTGGGGCGGACACTCCTGTCCGCGGCTTTTGACGTTGGGTTTTCTTTGCCGTAGAGCAAGCTGTCTGTGGTCTCAGATTGGGTTCACAAGTCCCAACTTCGAAAGTCGAAGTCAAAGCCGACGGACAAAGAGTGTCCGTCCCACACAAGCGTGCTCATCCCACATTGGAGATGTCTGCTCTACATCAATGTTCATCCGTCACAGACAAGACAGCAGGGATTCGGATGCTATGGTGGGATGGAAACCAAAGTCAAACCCAACGGACAAAGAGTGTCCGTCCCACACAAGCCTTGATCGGATGTATGAATACCAGCGCAAGCTGCCGCACTACCAGAAGGAGGGACGCGCGTTGTTCGTGACATTCCGCAAAGGCAATCGAACTCCTTTTCCGCCGAAAGGCCGAGATGCCGTCATGCGGCACTGTTTACTTGATCACGGAAAACGCTTCCAACTTCACGCTGCGGTTGTAATGCCAGATCATGTGCATCTCCTGCTTACACCATTGCGCGATCAGAGGGCTGGCCTTACGCACTCCCGTCCATTCTGAAGGCACTCAAAGGGTCTTCAGCCCGAAGTATCAGCAAGCTGCTGGGTTCCATGGGCCCAGTCTGGCAGGAAGAGTCATTCGACCCTGTGTTGCGGTCGCAGGACAGTCTCGAAGAGAAACTGGAGTACCTCCGGCAAAATCCCGTGCGACGAGGCCTAGCGAGGAGACCTGAAGACTATCCCTGGCTCTGGATCGACCCGTGTGGGGCGGACACTCCTGTCCGCCGCCTTTGACCTTGAGGTTTTTTTGGAGTTCCCCGAGAGGCGTGCAGCGAGGCCTTTTGTTCTGGGTTGCGGACAGTCGCTCGGCCTTCACAAGCAACGTCAAGGGCGGCGGACAGGAGTGTCCGCCCCACACCACAACTCCGAATCGGAGATTCTTCTTTTCCAGCGAGCCAATACGGCCAATATACTGTCTCTCGCTCTTTCCCAAAGTCCGAAAAAGAGAGCCCCCCAGCTGAGCAGTTGACCATTGCGGGCCACAGCACTAACATGCTGTGCCGCAGGCACTGGAGGTGCATATGTCTTTCAAGGGAAAGAATGCGCTGATCACAGGTAGCTCCCGGGGCATTGGCCGTGGCATCGCGCTGAAACTGGCGGAACGGGGAGCGCGCATCGCGATTCATTACTATCGCAATCGGGATGCGGCGCAGGCCACGCTGGAAAACGTCCGCAAACTCGGGTCAGATGGATTTCTGGTTCAGGCCGACGTTTGCCATCCGGATGAGGTCCGCCGGATCTTCCACCAGGTTCGGTCCGAGTTCGGCGCGCTCGATATTTTCGTCAGCAATGCGCGAACCGAAGCCGCGACTTTTTACGAAGCTCCGATGGAGATCACTCTGGAGAAGTGGGACACCGCAGTCGACTCCCAGGCAAAAGCGTCCCTGGTAGGAGTGCGGGAAGCCGCTCCCCTAATGTCGGATGGCGGAAGAATTGTTGCCATCACATTCGCCCCGGGCAGACGCTTTGGCAGCTGGCAGCCTGGGTGGCTATGGGCGCCGCGAAAGCAGCCATGGAGGTGCTGGTGCGATATTTCGCCGTCGCGCTGGCCAGCCGTGGCATCACGGTGAACACCATCAGTCCTGGCTGGATTGAAGATAGCGTGCTCAACAGCCTGCCCGAGGTCTTTCAAACCGGTGTGCGCGAGTGGCAGGAACGCGGGTGGACTCCCATGGGCCGACTGGGAACTCCGGCCGACATCGGGAATGCCGTGGCCTTGATTTGCTCGCCAGAGGCGAGTTGGATCACGGGTCAATTAATCGATGTGGACGGTGGCGCCTCATTGATGGATGCCCATCTACCTCTGGAATTCCAGGGCGTGGCAAAACCGAAGAAGGCGGAAGCAGCGTAGACGGCTGGGTACTCAAAACTTGTCGTCGTTCACCTCGATCCAGTAACCATCGGGATCCTGCAGGTAGATCTGGTGCACTCCGTCAGGACGGACTGACACTTTGCCGTCGCCTTTGAAGTTCTGATACTTCACCTGCATGTGATCGAGGTGAGTCGTAAACTCGGGCAGTGAGTCGACGCGGAACGCGAAGTGAACGTCAATCTCGTGTGGCGCAGCCTCGGTGGCTCCCCCCACCACGTGCAGTTGCTCGTGCGGCCCCATGCGGAACCAGATGTGCCTCTTGTCTTTGAATGGCTCGGGAATCTTTTCCAGCCCCATCACCTTTTCGTAGAAGTCGGAGCTTTTCTGCAGGTCGCGCACATACACGGTGATGTGGTCCACCTCAGGCGCTCGCTGCGCAGGAGGCAACTGCGAAAAGACCAACGAAACTGGCAGAAACAGAGCTAGCGACAAAAGGAAAATAACCCCAGTTCTTTTCATGGTTGGGCATCCTATAACAGCAAACCTGTAAGGTGGAAGCGGAAAAAACACCAGGGAATGAGGTACGAGACCACGCGGGGTGAGTGCTGTCGTGACTAGAATATAATCCGTCGCTGCGGCCTCTCTTGACATCAACCCCGACCAACGTGGATGCGAATGGATACCGTCGCGGAATTCAGCTGTTCAATCACGAAGAATTCTACGACGCCCATGAAGTTTGGGAAGATGTGTGGCGCGAGGCGCACGGGCGGGAAAAGAAGTTTCTTCAGGGGCTCATTCAAGTTGCGGTTGCGTTTCATCATCACTCGACGGGCAATGTGACTGGAGCTCGGTCGTTGCTGGGCCGCGCGGGGAAGAATCTTGCCGACTATCCGGAAGGATTTCTGGGAATTGGCGTTCCGGCCTTGTTGGAGTCGCTCGCGATGTGGCAGGCGGTACTCTCCTCGGGTGGAACGAAGCCTGCGTTCCCACAACTTCAGATGATCGAGTAGCGGTACAGGCTCAGCCGAACAGGCGCATGAGGCCGCTGGCGGGGAGATCTGCGACGAGAAATTTTTCGGGCGTGACTCCAGCCACGCGGGCCAGAGCTTCGGCGGCGATGTAGCCGCTGCGGACGGCTCCTTCCATGGTGGCGGGCCATCCCGTGGCGGTCCAGTCTCCCGCGAGGAAGACGCGGGGCCAGGCAGTCTGCGTTGCGGACCGGTAGGCGTCGATGCCCGGACGGGGGGAGTACGTGGCGTGGACTTCCTTGATGACCGCGGACTTAATCAGATTCGCACCGCGGGCGGCGGGGAAAAATTCGCGCAGTTCGCGGAAGGCGAGGTCGACAATTTCGGTGCGGGATTTGTCGAGGAGACTCTTCGAAGCGCTGACCACGAGTTCGACGTAGCTGCCATTTTTCCCGGGAGCTAGATTCTCAGCTTGCAGATCGTTCTTTCGCCCCTCCGGGGCGGATTCTGCTGGCATCCTTTCAATCCGTTCTGATGGCATCTTTCCACTTCGCATGGGTTGTAGTCGCGATTTGTGGAACATCCACTGGATCGTGCGATCGAGCAGGACAGCGTGATCGAGATCAGAAATCTGGCGGTCGAACCAGAGATGGATGCCGGTTATGGGGGCGCTTTCGAAATGGCTCAGCATCTCGCGCAAGGGCGCGCTCCCGGGCACGTCGGGCAGAATGGAATCCAGACCGTCGAAGGGGAGCGCAAGAACGAGATAGTCGAAGGCCCGTTGTCGCTGTGCCAGTTGCACGCACACTTCTGAAGAGTCCGGCTGAAACGCGGTGACTGGCGAACGAAACTGCAGCTCGCCGCCGCGGGCGCGAATGTAGTCGCCGGCGGCGTTGTAGAGCTCGGTAAGCGGAATCGTGGGCACGCCCATGTGACGCGCGGCGGGCGTCTTCATCGACTCGCGCACGACTTGCGCGGCATAAGGGACGGAGATGAGATCGAGTTCCTCACTCAGTGCGCTAATGAGAATCGGCTTCCAGAACCGGTCGATGGCACGTTGCGTCTGGCCGTGGCGCTGCAGCCATTGGGCGAAAGAATCTCCGGTGTCAGGTTGCGCGGTGAGCGTAAGCGGGATCATAGCGCGGGCGATCGCCAGCTTGTCGGTCACATTTAGGAATGGAAAACGCAGGAACGAGGGCATGGTGTGGAGCGGAGCGGGTAGCGGAGAGGCATGCATCACCGAAGCACGGCCGCCGGGTTCGATGAAAGTCATTTCGTCGTACCAGCGAATTTGCTGGTCGACTCCGATGCGGCGGTAGAATTCTACGAGATTAGTGCAGACGCGAAACAGCACATGCTGGCAGTTGTCGACAATCTCCCCGGTGCCAGGATGCTCGTAGGAAGAGGCGCGTCCGCCCAGATAGGGACGGCGTTCGAACAACGTGACGCGAAAACCGGAGTCAGCCAGGGCGCAGGCCGCGGCGAGGCCGGCAAGTCCGCCTCCGGCGATGGCCACCGTGGGTTGTGCGGGACTCTGGGTCATCAATCAGATCATGCGTTGCACGAAGCCTCTACCCAGGAAGCGCAGCTTCTCCGAGACGGTGAGGCTGACTTTCGCACTGAAGACGTCGTACTGGCGCTCGGCAATCTTTTCCAGCAGACGGCGATAGATATGTACCAGCACCCAAAGCGCGGGCTGACTGTCTTCGGAGACGTAAGGAATCAATTCCTCACCAGCCTGGTAAAACTCACGGGCACGGTCAGCTTCGAAGGCGAGCAGCGGACGGAAGCGCGCGGGGTCGGGCGTTGCGACCAATTCAGCAGCTGACAAGCCGAATTTCGCCAAATCCTCTTCCGGAAGATACACGCGACCGAGCGCGGCGTCTTCCTTCACGTCGCGGATGATGTTGGTGAGCTGAAAAGCCAGGCCACAACGTTCGGCCAAAGGCTCGGCGGCGGGATCGCGATAACCGAAGACGTGAATGCAAACCAGGCCGACGACCGAAGCCACGCGATGGCAATAGAGGGTGAGATCCTCGAAACTCTTGTAGCGAATCGTAAGGCCCGGAGTTGAATTGCTGACGACTTCTTCCGCGCCGTTTGCATACACATCCATGGCCGTGCCGGCGGCGAGTTCGTCGAGCAGCCCGGCGGGAATCTGGTAGCGGCGCTGCGTATCAGTCAAAGCGAGAAGAATCGCATCGTCAGTCGGATTGCCTTGCTGTGCGCGATGAAGGGCATCGAGCCAAGCGTCCAGCTTCTGGCGACGTTCTTCAACGCTAAGGCGGGGATCGTCGGCGATGTCGTCACATTGCCGCATAAAGGCGTACACGGCGCACAATGCCTCGCGCTTGCGGCGCGGCAGAACCAGGAAAGCATAATAAAAATTTTTCGCAGCGGATCGCGTAATGCCGCGGCAGACGGAGTAGGCCATCACCAGCTGCGGCGGAGCCGGAGTCCAGGGGATGGGGGCAGGCGTGGCGCCGGCGCTCATCGCAATCCTCCCAGAAGCTTGCCCATGGCGGCGCGCGCAACCAGAACCAGCTTTCGGCCTTTCGAAATGGAGGGTCGCCGACCGAGCACGGCGAAGTTTTGACGCTCGATGGCGTTCAGGATTTCCTGACCTCCGCGAGTAAAAAGCTCGAGGTCGACAGCCAGTTCGCGATCGACTTTTGCGACCAGGGGTAAGCCCTGGCAAAACCAGTCGCGGGCGTGCTCAACTTCGAACTTCATCATGTCGCGGAATGCGGCCGTGTTATTGCCGGTGGCGATGTCGTGCTCACTCACTTCGAAGCGGCGCAGGTCTTCGAGCGGGAGGTAGATGCGTCCCTTGGCATAATCCACGCTGACATCCTGCCAGAAATTCGCGAGCTGCAAGGCGGTGCAGGTGAAGTTAGAAAGCTGCTGACGTTCTGGATCGCGATAGCCGCACAGATACAGTACGAGGTGGCCTACGGGGTTCGCGGAATAGCGGCAGTAGGCCAGCACATCGTCGAAGGTTTCGAAGCGCGTAACGGTCTGGTCCCGGCGGAAGGCGCGAAGCAGGTCGGAGAATTCATGTTGCGGAATGTCGAATTGCCGAACGGTTTCCGCGAGTGCAACGAAGACGGGATGCCGAGGGCTGCCGTGGTAGCAGGCGTCAAGCTCGGTCTGCCACTGGTCAAGTAACTCGATCGAGGCTGCGGGGTCGCCGACTTCGTCTCCTAGATCATCCGAGATACGGCAGTACGCGTAAACATTAAAAAAGTGCTGACGGAGACGTTCCGGGAGAAACCAGGTGGCAACGGAAAAGTTTTCGTAGTGAGAGCGAGCCAGACGCCGGCAATATTCCTGCGCTTCGGCAAGCGTCGGCGACGTTGTCGGGATCGCGTATTCGACAGGCAGACGACTCCATCCCAGGGAGGCTGGGGATGAAATGCGGGAGTCGGTGCTGGCAGTTTGGGTCATACGTCTGTTGGCTGTGCGCGTTGTATCGAGAAGGCGTTTGATTCCTTCTCTTTCACCCCTCCGGGCTGGTTCTCATTTTTCGTTCTACCGACAGCTTGCGCTCTGGGCTGCATTCTTTCGGCGCTGCGCGGCTGCATCAGCATTCGCACATTACGCGGCGGCTGTAATCGAGGCGTACCACAGAGCAAACAACGCCAATCAATGTCCGGGGATGATCGCGGTCTTGATGTCGCCGCCGCGGTTCAGCATATGGCGGAGAACCTGCTGCAGGCGCGAAAGCGGAGCCTCCCCGGTAATGTAGTCGGTGGGGCGAATTTTCTTGGCCGCGATCAGGCCAAAGGCGCGGCGTACGGTTTCCGGCGTATGGTGGAACGTCGCCTTCAGAGTGATCTCGGAGTAGTGCAGGCGGGTGGTATCGAGCTGCACTTTCGTGCCGCTGGCGCAGCCTCCGAAGAAATTGACGGTGCCGCCCTTGCGCACCATTTCGATCGCCCACTCCCATGCTTCGGGACGGCCCACCGCTTCAATCACCACATCGCAGCCGCGCTTTTGCGGACTCAGAGCACGCACGGCCTCGACAACATCGGCAACCCTGGCGGTCTGAATAATCTCGTGAGCACCCATTTGCTTCGCTGCTTCGACCTGTCCGTCGCGCTTGACGACGGCGATCACGTTGCAGCCGATGGCGCGGGCCACCTGCACGAACATAAGGCCGATCGGCCCGCCGCCGATAATCACCACGGTGTCGCCGATCTCGACGCCAGTCTCGTGCAGGCCGCGCAGCACGCAGGCCAGCGGCTCGGTCATGGCGGCGTCTTCGAAGCTAACGTTGGGCGGAATCACCAGCATGTTGGCTTCGACGATGCGCTTGGGCACGCGAATATATTCGGCGTAGGCGCCGTTGTTGAACAGCAAATCTTCGCAGAGGTTTTCCTGATGTTTGGAGCAGTAGAAGCACATCTGGCACGGCGCTGAATTCAGCGCTACGACGCGCATGCCCTTCTTAAAGCCATTCACGCCGGCGCCGACTTCTTCGATCACGCCGGCGAGTTCGTGTCCAAACAGCGCTGGGGGAACAATCATGCGCGCGTGATAGCCGCGCTGGTACACCTTCAGATCGGTGCCGCAGGTCAGCGCCACCTGCACTTTAACCAGCACCTCGCCGTCTTCGACGCGAGGGATGGGTACTCTTTCAATCTTGAGATCTTCTTTGCCGTACAACACGGCAGCCGTCATTTTTCCATTCACTGCGGAGTTCCTTCCCCGGCCCTTGCTCCCCAAGTTGCGCCGGGCTGAATCATGATCTTCATTGAAGACGGCTGCGGATGAGCTGCCAGGTCCAATGCCTGCTTGCTCTCGCGCAGCGGGAAACGATGACTGATCAGACGCTCGAGATCCATCTCGCGATTCATCACAAAACGAACCGATTCCGCCTGCAAATCCACGGACGCGCTGTATGAGCCCACCAGTGTCTTTTCATCGACGCAGATCGCCGCAGGATCGACAATCGCTTCGCCATGCTGCGTCTGCGCAAATAGCAACACCCGTCCCCCCGGACGGGCCGCATCCATCGCAGTGCGAATCAAACTGTTCCCGCCGACGGCCAGAATCACGGCGTCGGCGCCACGCCCCTCAGTCAACTCCCGGACACGCTCGACCACGTTCGTCCGTGAAGCATCCATTGTGTTTTCTAACCCGAAGCTTGTTCCTATTCTAAGCCTCTCGGGATACAAATCGGAAGTTATTACCGTGGCCCCGGCTCGGCGGGACAGTACGCTTAATATGATGCCGATGGGCCCTTGTCCGATGGCCAGCACGGTCTCGCCGGGCTGCAAGCGTAGCGCGTCAATGCCCTTCATGCATGTGTTTACCGGCTCGACGAAGCAGGCCTGCTCGAAAGACACACCCTCGGGAATGCGGACGGTACCGTAGCGTACAATCCAGTCCATCACTCGGACGTACTCTGCAAAGCCGCCGCCGGAGGGTTCGAATCCCGCCGTGCAACCTACCTTCTTATACGTCGAGCATTGGGCGAAGGTCTTGTGACGGCAGTAATAGCACCCGCCGCAAGGGATGTGGTGGAAGACCACGACGCGATCTCCTGTGCGGAAATCTCTGACGCCCCGGCCAACAGCGGCGACGACGCCCGAGGTTTCGTGGCCGAAGATGCGCGGCGCGGAGTGCGAACCGGTAGCAATCTTTTTCAGATCCGTGCCGCAAACGCCGCAGCTGTGCACGCGGATTAGCAGTTCTCCAGGACCGACCTCGGGTACTGGGACAGTTTCAAGGCGTACGTCATTGACTCCGCGGTAGACGGCGGCTTGCATCTTGCTGGGGACCCGTTGCACATCGGTTTCGATCGCGTGTTGGTCGGCGGTAGCCATCAATTCGTAGATGAGACTTCCCTTCTAGCTGCTTCTTCTAAATGCGCCTTCTATTTCTGCTGTCGTGGATCAGTGTTGCTGAACTTTACCTCGACGGTCATTGAATCCAGATACGGCGAGTCCACCGGAGTGAAGTGATAGCCCTTGACCTGCACCAGGACGTAAAAGCTGTCGACCTTAATAATGCGCTGGGCGCGAATCGGGACCAGAGAGAAACCATCGGGGTTGAGCCACCCTAGGTTGTTGCCCGCGTCGGAAGAGGTCTCTTGCGTGGCGCGCAGGATGTTGTCGTAAATGGCGTGGTGCAGGTCCCTTAACCGGAGTTGCCACGACGTGATCTTGGTGTCGCCTTCGGGGCCTTGGGGAACAATCATAAACTCATAACGGTCACTGCCTCGCAGGTCTTTGATTCGCTCACGGTAGTTAACGTTCCGGGGATCGAGCTTTATCTCAAGGCTCTGTTCGGTGACTCGCGTCGCACCCTGACGGAAGCTCTCGGCGAAGACGGCCTGAGTTGAATTCTGGGCGGCGACGGGAATGCCGGCCAGACAGAAGATGAACAAGAGCGCGGTGTGAATTCGCTTCATCGTTAACGTAGGCTCTCCAGCGTGTGGGGCACGTGAGGTTCACTCGCAAACAGTTTGCTTACGTCCATCTGTTCGATCCAGCTGCACAAAGCCTGCGAGGCGAGTCGGCTATTGCGCGCCAGTCGTAGCGTCGAGCCCCACGTCCAGGGACGAACAGCAGTAAACAAGGCGAAGGCCGTCGTCTTGAACTGACCTTCCGCATCGATAAAAGCGTCTATGACCGGGAGGGAGAAGTCACTTTCATCCGAGACTGCTTTCACCGCGGCAAACCGCACTCCGCGAGCTTCCGCTGCTCGCGCGACCGCTGCCGCTTCCATATCTACGACCTGAGCGGCGTATGAATCGGCCAGCTTCGCTTTTTGCTCGGGAGTGGCCACCGAGGCAAAACTTACCAAGATTCCTTCGCCTTGGCCAGTATCGATGCTGCTGCCGTCATTGGCATTGATGATGCGCCGGGGGACGATGATGTCTCCAATGTGCTGCTTCCGGTCGAGCGCGCCCGCGAATCCTGCGGAGTAAATCACAACGGGTTGGTACAAGGCGATGATCGCCTCGGCGGCGCGCCGCGCTGGTTCTGCGCCGATGCCCCCGCAGGTCAGCACGGCATGGTCGCTTTCATAGAAGCGGAAACGGCGTCCAGCATGCTCTCGCTCGTGCAGTCGCCAGCTTTTAACGAGCGGCCTGATCTCCCGCTCCAGGGCAGCGACGATTGCGATTTTTTGCGTGGTGGACACGATTCAGTCGTCCCTACGGGACTCTGTCCTCTTCTGCTGTGACCCAGCGCTGAAGCGCTGGGCTATCTTGTTTCGTCCCTAGGGACGGATTCATGAGTTGCTGAAAAACTCGATTGCGGTTCTGTTTTGAAAGGGCGCGGCTTCTAGCCGCGCCGTAAGTGCCACAAAATCACCCGCGGCTTTAGCCACTGAGGCAACATCCTATCTACGAAGGCCTCGGCTATGCGTATCCGTTGGCCTGAAACCATTTCACCGCGCGATTTAACGCGTCATCCACCGGAACAATCTTCCACCCCAACTCACGCTCAGCCTTGCCGGAGCTGGCAAACATTTTCTTCTTGCCCATGCGCACGGTATCGACGGTCGCACGAGGCTCGCGTCTCAAAATGCGGCCGGTGATAGCTTCATCGACCACGCCCGCGGCAAAAGCAAAAACGTAAGGCAGCTTTATCTTCGGCGAAGGCAGGCCGGTCATCTTGGCCAGCTTGTCGAGAATCTGCTTGAGAGTCAAATTCTCACCGCCGAGGATATAACGCTCGCCCGACCTCCCCTTTTCCAGGGCTGCAACGTGTCCGCGGGCACATTCCGCAACGTCGACCAGGTTGAGACCAGTTTCCACATACGCAGGAAACTTGCGTTTCAGGAAATCAACGACAATGCGGCCGGTGGGCGTGGGCTTCACATCCTGCTCGCCAACCGGAGTTGTGGGATTCACCACCACAACCCGCATGCCGCCGCGGCCGGCCTCCAGCGCCAGCTGCTCCGACATGAACTTCGAGCGCTTATAGGCACCGATCATGTCCGCCAGCGATACCGGAGAATCTTCGTCAGCGGGATGCCCGTTGGCCGCGAATCCGACGGTCGCGACACTCGAAGTGTGGACCACGCTGCCCACCCCGTTCTTCCGAGCAGCTTCCAGAATGGCGCGAGTGCCGTCAACGTTGGAGCGATACATCTCGTTAGGATCGCGCACCCAAAGCCGGTAGTCGGCCGCCACATGAAAAACCGTATCGCAACCACCCATGGCTTTTTCGAGCGACGCCGGATCGCGCAGGTCGCCAGCGGCAGTCTCCGCCTTAAGCCCTTCGAGATTGCGAAGGTTGCTGCTGGGACGCACCAGCAGTCGAAGGTCAGCTCCCTGCTGGCTCAGAACACGAGCCACATGGGAGCCGAGAAATCCGGTTGCGCCTGTGACGAAAGCAAGCATTCAGCAGTTGGCAGTTGGCAATTAGCAGTTAGCCATTCAGATATCGCGCTGACGATCCGGTCGAGACTGGCGAACGGCTAACTGCCAATTGCTAATTGCCGCTTTTCTCCATTACCTTGGCATACGTCGTGAACGCGAGCAGCGGAAAATACTGCCGGTAGAGGTGATACTTCAGATAAAACACGCGGGGAAAACCGGTGCCGGTGAAGAAGGCTTCGTCCCAGGATCCGTCTTTGTTCTGCATGCGCAGGAGGTAGGCGATACCGCGGGCGACTGAGTCGCTGCGCGTGTCACCGACGGCAAGCAGGCCGAGGATGGCCCATGCCGTCTGTGACGGTGTGCTGGGGCCGACTCCGCGGGTTGTGGGATCGTCGTAAGAATCACACTTCTCACCCCAACCGCCGTCGGCATTCTGCACCATGCGCAGCCACTCCGCGCCCTGCTGGATGCAGGGCTCGTGGCTGTCCATGCCGATGGCTTCGAGGCCTCGCAACACCAGCGCGGTGCCGTAGACGTAATTCACGCCCCAGCGTCCGAACCAACTTCCATCGGGTTCCTGCTCCTTGCGGATGAATTGGATCGCTCGCTTCACCGCAGGATGGTTCTTGTCGTAACCGTAAGTCGCCATCATCTCCAGGATGCGTCCGGTAATGTCGACCGTCGGCGGATCAAGCATGGCATTGTGATCCGCGAAGGGCACGTACTGGAAAACCATGCGGTCGTTGTCTTTATCGAACGACGCCCAGCCCCCATTCTTGCACTGCATCGAAAGAATCCAGTCAATGGCGCGCTGCACAGACTCCCGCTGGTATCGGCCGTTGGGATGCTCGACACGGCTGAGGCCGAGACAGACCATAGCACTATCATCAACATCGGGATAAAATTCGTTATTGAATTCGAAGTACCAGCCGCCGGGCTGTCCCTTCTTGTTTTTCACCTTCCAGTCGCCGACGGTTCGCACCTGCTTTTGCAGGATCCAGTCGGCGCACTTCACCATGCGCGGATCGTTCGCGGGCACGCCGGCCTCGCCTAGTGCGAACATCGCGTAGGCAGTGTCCCAGACCGGAGACGTGCAGGGTTGCATCCGGAACGTGTCGCCCTCTTCGATGCCCAACTTTTCGAATTCGTCGAGCGCGCGAATCACCTGAGGATCGTCGAGCGAATATCCCAGGCAGCGCAGCGCGATGATGGCGTTCATCATGGCGGGATAAATCGCGGCCAGCCCGTCACTCATCTCGAGGCGATCGAGCATCCACTTTTCGGCGCTCTTGAGCGCGATCGAACGCAGCGGCCGGACGTGGACGCGCTCGAACCAATGCGTCATGCGGTCGAGAACCAGGAAGAAATTACGCCAGGAAATCAGCTTCTTCGCCCAGTGCAGGTGCATCCTGGATTTTTCCATGCCACCGACAAAAAGTTCTTCCACTCCCATCTCGCGCGGAATTTTCTTGAATGGCTTCTTCGCGTAGCAGATGGAAAGCGGCACCAGGATGGCCCGCGACCACGATGAAATCTCGTAGATGTTGAACCAGAAAAAATTTGGAAAGAGCACAATCTCGGGTGGGATGGCCGGGACGGCGTCATAGTCGTACTGCCCGAAGAAGCAGAGATAGATCTTGGTGAATGTGTTGACTTCGGTGACGCCGCCGAGTTCTAGAATCTTCTTTCGTGCGCGCTGCAGGGCGGGATGGTCGGGGGTGTAGCCGGCAAGTTTCAGGCCGAAGTACGCCTTCACCGAGGCGCTGATGTTTGACGGGCCGCCGGCGTAGATGCTCCAGCCGCCGTCTTCGTTCTGATGTTGCAGGACGTAGTTCGCCGCCTTCTGAAAGCGCGCCGGATCCCCAGTGCCGAGCAAGGTGTGCAGCAGAATGTAATCGGACTCGAGCGTGGTATCGGCTTCGAGTTCGCCGCACCAGTAGCCGTCTTCGTGCTGCTGGGAGAAAAGGTAACGGCGGGCCGCATCAATGGCGGCGCCCACCCGGCCGGCAAATTCGTCGATTTTCCCGAACAGGAGTTGGGGCGCTGAACCTATATGAGCTTCGGGGGAGCTTCTGTCCATCGATTACGTCTCCGTTAAAAAGGAAGCGAGCCAAACGCGCGATTTATGTCCTCGCAAAAAACGCGAGGACTTCGCGCGGCTCGCTCAGATCCTTCACTCGGCAAAAAGCGCCTCGTTCAGGATGACAATCATCAAACTTCTCAATCGGCGGTGGCGCTGGCCGGAGCGGCGGCAATGGCCTCGACAATCTCCGGAGGCAGGCCGAAGCGCACGTTCTCCGGCATCACTTCGAGCTCTTGCACGTTACCGAATCCCTTGGCGCCGAGAAACTTCACGGTTTCCTCGACCAGGCACTCGGGCGCGGATGCGCCCGCAGTCAGGGCGATGGTCTTCACATCCTTCAGCCACTCGGGCTGGATGTCGTCGCAGCTGTCAATGAGGTGCGCGTTCGTGCCCAGATTTCGCGCCACCTCGACCAGGCGATTCGAGTTGGAGCTGTTCTCTGACCCGACAACCAGCAATAGGTCGGATTCAGAAGCAATCTGCTTCACCGCCACCTGACGGTTCTCCGTGGCGTAGCAGATGTCTTGCGCGGCAGGACCTTTGATGTTGGGAAACTTCTGGCGAAGGGCCGCAATAATGTCCTTGGTCTCGTCGAGGCTGAGTGTCGTCTGCGTCAGATAGGCGACGCGATTCGGGTCGGGCACGGTCAGATTCTTCACCTGCTCGGGTGAGCCGACCACCTGCGTCACCAGCGGAGCCTCGCCCAGCGTTCCAATCACTTCGTCATGATCCTTGTGCCCGATCAGGATAAGCGAATAACCTTCCTTGGCAAACTTGACGGCCTCGACGTGGACCTTGGTCACCAGCGGACAGGTCGCGTCAATCACGCGCAGTCCACGCTTCACGCTGTTCTCGCGGACTTCAGGCGAAACCCCGTGCGCGCTGTAAATGACGCGCTCGCCGTTGGGCACTTCGTCTTCGCTATCGACAAAGATCGCGCCCTTGCCGCGCAGTTCGTCCACCACAAAGCTGTTGTGGACGATTTCCTTGCGAACATAGATGGGCGGACCGAAGGCCTCAAGGGCGATGCGGACAACGTCGATGGCCCGCACCACGCCGGCGCAGAATCCCCGCGGTTTCAGAAGAAGTAATGTCTTGCCGTTGCTAGTCGACACGATAAGAATTCGCTCCTGGATGTGTTCCCGGAACCTGGGCTCAATACCAGATCAACACTCGTTCCTATTAGGTTACACGATCCCCATTGTGGCGGTACTACTAGGGTATCGGAAGGTGCCGTGGTGGTCAACGTAAGGTGCAGAAAGGGCGGGGATTAGCAGCGGGTGGGGAGAGACGGGGGTTGAACGGGCAAAAACGATTCGCCACGTCAATAAGCGTTGGGACGGCAAACGCGAGCCTAGTTGTTTCGGTTTGCTCACGTGAGCGAAATAGTGGTCATCGTACGCTCAAACTCCTCGCGTACCTTATGTCCTTATGTCCGTCGTTGTAAGTGTATTTTGTAGTCATCGCTATTTCCGTTCAGTCGATTTAAGAGCATCACGCATATAGTCCTCTTTTGCCTTTTCAGTTAAATACGGAGTGCAGTAACTACCTGTCTCCCCGGCTGGCTGTTCATCCCACTGGAATATCCCTGCTGACGGAGTTGCGACGAACCTCCAGGTCTTACTCTTATGTACCTTGGGCTGGCTTGCCAGTACATACTCGATACTCAGCCACATGTCTACGCAACCCAAATTTTGCGGCCCGACTAATTGCAGACATTTATTCGTTTCTGCATCTCCAAGGTCCATTCTCGCTTTAGTGACAGGAAACACCTCAGAGATGGCCCTAAAGGTTGTGGCAGCTTCTCCATCAGCAAGAGCCATCATTATTGGCCAGCACTTAATCATTCGCTCTCCGATTGCATTATCGCCGCCATTCTTGACCATGAAACGCGACTCTAAAGGATTGTTGGACGCTGACATGCTGGCGAATGCTTCCAAATGTTTAAATGTGTCTTTTTGTTGGGCGCTCAGGAAATTGCGATACATACTATATCCCACTATGCCAAACACAACGAGTAACACCACAGCCAAACCAGTTGCCCATGCCACCCCGCGAGGCGTGTTTCGCAACAGTAGCCAACTGTCAACTGCCAGCCACGCGAAGAGTAGGAATAAAGATCCACACCGAACAGCTATCTCGAATTCTCCCGTCCAACTCACAGCGATACCCGCAACGACTGCAATAACCCAATGCGAAAGAATGGTTCTGGCAGGCCTCACCGTTTGTGGATCGGCAGGTTTGGCTGTCTCGCCTTCGGAACAAAAGAGCTCTCGCGCGATGCTAGCCATCTCTGGATTCCTGGTAATTTCCAGGAGCTTTCTCGTGGCCTTCGCTCTTTCCCTTGAGTCCATGGCGCACACCTCTGTTGCGCTTGGAATATAACCCAAACTGTTGAATCAGCGAGGCTAGTATGAATCAACATGTGCGTCAATTCACGCGCAAGTAACTCCTTCGTCTCTGGCTGCTTATCTTCCCAGAACCCAACATCCGCGTTGGACTGAAGACGCTTGACGATTGCCTCGAATTATCCGATAGGCGATAATCCCCGCACCTCGCGAGAAAAGTTGAGTGGTAGGGATCCTTCGACTGCGTTGTCGTGCGCTTTGCGCGCGACCACTCCGCTCAGGATGACAAGACCTGACGCGGGTGAGTCAGCGGTAGGTTGAGTCTGTCATGCTGAGCGGAGCACTGACGAGCGCGAAGCGATCTTCAGTGCGGAGTCGAAGCATCCCTACCCTCCGTGTTGTCGCGCGCTTTGCCGCGCGACAACTTCGCTCTGGGCGACAGGAACCGACACCTGTCCAACCTGCGGAGGCTGGAGGTAAGCAAGGCCGAAGTCAACTGTCCCACTTCTCGTAAGGGCGAGAAATGGGCACCGCCGGCATAGTCATCGGCAGAACTGCCCGCATCTCACGCGAAAAGGTGAGCTGTAGAGATCCTTCGACTGCGTGGTCGTGCGCTTTGCGCACGACCACTTCGCGCAGGATGACAAACCTGACGTGAGTCAGCGGTGGGGTTGAGTCTGTCATGCTGAGCGGAGCACTGAGGAGCGCGAAGCGCTCCTCAGTGCGGAGTCGAAGCATCCCTACCCTCTCCAGACCGCATCCAGGGATACCACTCCGCCGCCAAATCCAGCCAGTGCGGATTTCTGCTCTGAATCAGACCAGCCTTCTTCGACCGTCGCCATCCCTTCAGC
>Ga0137388_10000949_pt1 | contig 17112 bp, 12 predicted proteins | sample 15con2h14AmetaG_FD_104644 | JGI IMG/M metagenome (GOLD analysis project Ga0137388, IMG submission 104644) | Vadose zone soil microbial communities from Angelo Coast Range Reserve, California, USA - 15con2h1.4A metaG | ecosystem: Environmental > Terrestrial > Soil > Vadose zone > Saprolite...
GAATCCGCAGCATGAGCAGCAGCAGGAGCAGAAGTTCCACGACTGGCAGCAGCATCGGCCGGCGCCGCCGCGTGAGGCTCCAGCGCAACGGCAGGAGAGGTCACGACCGCAGGAACAGAAACAGGAGAAGCCCTCGAAACCGGACAAGCATTGACGGGGACGCGTGCGGTGCGGTCTGATAGGCTCGCATGAGATTTGATGGCGGGGCGAGACGGCATCGAACGGCGACATCAAACAATGACAACGCCGGGAGTGGATCAACTCACTCCCGGCGTATTCTTTTCTGAGAGCGTTCGGAACTTAGGATGAGCGAAGCAAGAAGACCCTCGATCCACTGGATGGACCTGCTGTGGTTGGTCCTGCTGGCTTTCCTTGCGCTGTTGCCGCCGGTGGTCGAGTACCACAAACAGCTCATCCTGCTTGCATTCGGTCTGGTACAACTCGGAGAGGGTTGGGCCATTTCGCGTGTAGGTCGGCGTGGCCCGATTTACGTCGTACTCATCAAGATTGTTCTGGCGACGCTGCTGATCGATCACACGGGAGAGATCAGCATTAACAGCAGCTACTGGCCAATCTATTTTCTGCCGGTGGTCACGGCGGCGGAATATTTCAGTCCCTGGGCGACGCTGGGTTGGACAGCGCTGACTTCGGCGGCTTACTGTTCGTATCTCTTCGAGGCCCTTCGGGAATACGAGATCACGGTGGAAAGCTACTCCCAGCTTGCCATTCGGATTCTCTTCTTTTTTCTTGCGGGAACAGTGGTGAATCGATTTGTGGTCGAGGCACAGCGGCAGACGAAACGCTATCAGGTGTTGGCGGAGACGCTGGCCGAAACCAACCGCCGACTGGAGCAGGCGCAGGCAGAGGCGCGGCGGTCGGAGCGTCTCGCGGCTTTGGGTCAGCTTTCCGCCGGACTGGCGCACGAGATTCGCAATCCGCTGGGCGTGATTAAAGGGTCGGCGGAGATGTTAAGCCAGAAGCTGGGGGAATCGAATCCACTGGCCACGGAGCTGGCAGGATACATTTCGACCGAGACCAACCGGTTGAGCGCGCTGGTGACGCGCTTTCTGGACTTCGCGCGACCGCTTCATGCCGAGCTTGAGCCGCAAAATATTACGACTGTGCTGGACCGCGCGCTCCACACGGTTTCGATGCTGCGCAAGAATGAATCCGTCCGTGTGGAGAAGGAATACGAGCCGAATCTGCCGCCGGTCCCGCTGGACGAGAGCTTGAGCGAGCAGGCATTCGTGAACATTATCCAGAATGCATATGAGGCGATGGCTGAAGGCGGAGGCTTGCTGCGAGTGCGCGTGGCGCGCTCTGGAGCACGGGGCGGCGGAGTGGAAGTGCGCATTGAAGATACCGGGCCGGGCGTGCCCGAGGAGCTCCGGGAGCAGATATTCAATCCTTTTGTGACGACGAAGAAAACGGGTGTGGGCCTGGGATTGTCGATTGTTTCGAAGATCATGGATGGACATCACGGGTCGATTCGCGTCGAGAATGCCGGCGAGCGCGGCAAAGATAGTGGTAAGAATTCGGGGGCTCGCTTTGAGATGTTCTTCCCGGCGGCTCATGAGGATGCTCAGCCGCAGGCATCATCGCAGCTGGTAGTCTCTTGAACGTCACAATTGATTCAGTCGAGGAAAATTAAGAACGGATGGCAGCGATTCTGATTGTCGAGGACGAGGCCAAGATGCGGCGGCTACTCGAGCTGAACCTTGGCGAGGACGGGTTCACGACCCTCTCCGCCGGTGACGCCGAGGCTGGGCTGAAGCTGCTGCGGGAGAATCCCGTCGATCTGGTGGTCACTGATCTCAAACTCCCCGGTATGAATGGGCTGGAATTTCTGCAGACGATCAAGCGTCAGAATGCGGCATTGCCGGTGGTGGTGATGACTGCCTTCGGTTCCGTAGAAACCGCGGTCGAGGCGATGAAGGCGGGAGCCAGCGATTATGTGCTCAAACCATTTTCGCTGACTGAGATGCGGATGGTCATTCACAAGGAGTTGGACGTCCGCAATCTGCGGGAGGAGAACCGGTCGCTGCGGGAGGCGCTGGGGAAGCGGTATGCGCACCCGAACATCGTTGCTCGCAGCGCGAAGATGCAGGAAGTGTTGGGGACGGTGGAGCGGGTTGCACCGACAAATTCGACGGTGCTGCTCGGGGGTGAAAGCGGCGCAGGGAAGGATCTCATCGCGCGGGCGATTCACGAAAAGTCGCGGAGAGCCTCGGGGCCGTTCATCAAGATCAACAGCACGGCGATTCCGGAAAACCTGCTGGAGAGTGAACTTTTCGGCTACGAGAAGGGCGCTTTCACAGGAGCCGTTGCCAGCAAGCCGGGCAAGTTCGAGTTGGCCGATAAGGGAACTCTCTTTCTGGACGAAATCGGCGATGTGCCGCCGGCGATTCAGGTCAAGTTGCTCCGCGTGCTACAGGAGCGTGAGTTCGAGCGGCTGGGTGGAACGCGTACCGTCAAAGTTGATGTGCGGCTGGTGGCGGCGACGAATCGCGATCTGCGCGCGGCGCTGGAAGATGGCACGTTTCGCGAGGACCTTTACTACCGTCTGAACGTTGTTCCCATCGATATTGCTCCGTTGCGTGAGCGCAAAGAGGATGTTCCTGATCTTGCGCGCTTGTTCATGTCGCGCTTCTGCGGAGAATCCGGCAAGCCGGTGAAGGACATCGCACCGCAGGCGATGCAGGTTCTGGTGAACTATCACTGGCCGGGAAACGTGCGCGAGTTGCAGAACATCATTGAGCGGGCTTGCGCACTGGCGAAGGGGACAGTGATCGAGATCGGGGATATTCATCTGGATTTGCGTCCGGCGAAAACTGCGAACGGCGTGGACAACTTTCTTCCGGAAGGCATGACGCTGGAGCAATGGGAGGATGAAATGATCCGGGAGGCGCTGCGGCGGGCGAACGGGAACAAGAGCCAGGCGGCGCGCCTGCTGGGGTTGTCGCGGAATGCGCTGCGCTATCGGCTGTCGAAGATTGGGATTGCGGATGAGGGGGAGAAAGAGGGGTAAGCGTGAGCGTAGGTTGCTTGACAACGCGCTTGACGGAGTTATGCTTGAGATGTTTGAAGGACGTCGTTTACATACCCACAGTTGACTGCAGCCCCGACTGACTATCGGGGCTTTCGTTTTTCCTCTTAGCGCACAGCGCCGCTTTGGCGCACAGTCTGGACGACACTCACATCGGCGCCGCTAGAGGTCGAAGGGGACAGTCCACGGTACGCCATCGGCCTAGGGCGGGACGCCCTCGGGACAGCCGGCAAGATGCCGGCGCTACGCTGTTATGCTGCACGATTGACTCGCTGGTTGAAAACCACCACCCTTGGCTGAGGTCGGCCAATGCAGCCACGCAATCAAGCGCTATTCCATCTGAACCCGCTATTCGCCGTTGAAAACAAAGCATTTATTGAGGCCGCCATTGCTGTCAGTTTGGCATGGCAGGTGCTTTTCCCTTAGTGCGGGAATCGCGGAAACCGCGCTTCCCTTTGGGCCGAGAGGTGGTTATGAAAAGCAGATTTATAGCGAGTTTGGCAGTCCTAGTTCTGATGTTGGGCAGTGCGTTCAACATCGCGGTGCAGGCGCAAACGACCGAGGAAGGTCCGGGGCCGTCGGAGCAACCGTCCGCGCCCCTGGAGACGGGAATTGATGCGGAGGCGCCTCTGCCTGAGGATCAGCCGCAGGCAAATCAGCCATCGGCACGTGAGGCAGAGACCGATCAAGGCGTGGCGCGCATCAGCATGATTCACGGCGACGTTTCGACGCAGCGCGGAGACTCGGGCGACTGGTCGGCGGCGACATTGAACGCTCCGGTAGTCAGCGGTGACAAGGTTTGAACCGGAAACGATGCGCGCGCCGAAGTGCAGCTGGACTATGCCAACCTGTTGCGCCTGGGTCCGAATGCTCAGGCCAACATCGCGACTCTCACCAAGCGGAATATTCAGATCCAGTTGGGGCAGGGGATCGCGAACTACACCGTGTTCAAAGACGGCGATGCTGAGCCGGAGATCGATACTCCCAACGTCTCTGTTCATCCGTCGCATCATGATGGCGTATTTCGCATTGAAGTGCGGCCGGATGGCGACACGGTCGTGATCGTCCGCAAGGGTGAGGTGCAGATTTCCACGCCGCAGGGCAGCACGGAAGTTCGCAGCGGCGAAATGGCCACCATCCGCGGTACCAGCACGGAGGCGCAATACAGGGTTTCTGACGCTCCTGGAAACGATGACTGGGATCGCTGGAACAGCGATCGGGATCGGGTCATCAAGAACGCGCAGGCCTGGCATCACACCAACCGGTATTACGTTGGATCGGAGGATCTCGACGCTTACGGACGCTGGAAACACGTGCCCGATTATGGCGACGTGTGGGTTCCGGATCAGCCCAGTGATTGGGCTCCGTATCGCGATGGCAACTGGGTCTACGAGCCTTACTACGGCTGGACATGGGTGGGCTATGAGCCGTGGGGTTGGGCGCCTTATCACTATGGGCGCTGGATGTATTACGACACTGGCTGGGCCTGGTGGCCGGGACCGGTGTATGGCGGTGGCTTCTACCGTCCGCTGTGGGCTCCGGCGTATGTGTCATTCTTCGGCTGGGGCGGGGGCTGGGGCTTTGGCGCTGGTTTCGGCGGCTGGGGCGGCTTCGGATGGTTCCCGGTGGGTCCGTGCGATGGCTTCCATCCATGGTGGGGTGGTGGAGGTAACCGCTTCAATGTTGTGAATATCACGAACGTCAACATCACCAACATTAACCGGAACCAGTTCGGTGGCGTGCCGCCGCTGCACAATGGGCTGCGGTATTCGAACCTGGCGCGCATCAACGACCAGCGGGTTGGACGGGCACTGTCGACCTTGAATGCGCCGCGTTTCGGTACGGGGCCGGTTCGGCCCGTGGCCGCAACTCGGGAGCAATTGAGGGGCGCCCGCATGATGACAGGCAATCTGCCGGTCGTGCCGTCACGGTCCAGCTTGTCGGCCAGCGGGCGACCAGCTGCGCCGTCAACGGTACGGAACGGCCAGGCGCAGCGCTTCTTTGGCAATAACCGGAGCGCGGCACGGCCGGTGTCGTTCCAAGAGCAGACGGCGAGGCTACAGCAATCCATGCAGCGGAGCCGTGTGACGCCGATCGAAGCTGGAGGTCGAGTGGCTGCTAACACTCAAGGTGCACGCGGCACGGCTGCATTCGGAGCTTCGCAGAAGCCGAGCGCGGGCATGCCTCCGGCGCGCGGGATGAATCCTGGCGGTATGAATCCTGGTGCGCGGAATGCGGGTAGCCAGGTAGCGACTCCGCAGAATGGAAATCGCGGAGGGTACCGTCCATTTACGCCGAGCAACAATACTCGGCAGTCAGGACCGGCGAACATGCCAGCGCAACGCAATGCGGGTAACCAGCCAGCGGCTTCGCAGAATGGAAATCGCGGTGGGTATCGTCCGTTTACGCCGCCGAGCAATAACACTCGTTCGTCGGGACCAACCAACATGCCAGCGCAACGGAATGTTGGCCCGGCGTCTTCGGCAGAGAACGGGAACCGTGGCGGATTCCGTCCATTTACACCGCCGAGCAATAGCACTCGGCCTTCGGGACCAGCCAACATGCCAGCGCAACGGAATGTTGGCCCGGCGTCTCCGGCAGAGAACGGGAACCGTGGCGGATTCCGTCCATTTACACCGCCGAGCAACAACACTCGTCCGTCAGGGCCGGCGAATATGCCCTCCCAACGGAGCATGAGTTCCTCGGCGCCGGCTGAAAACCGCGGTGGGTACCGTCCGTTCACGCCACCGGCTCGCAGCGAGTCCATGCCGGCGAGCCGGAGCAATAGCGGTGGATACTGGAACCGCACAGCACCCAGCACCGCCGCGCCGCGAGGGAACAACTCGCCTTCGGGTGACTATGGACGCGGGTCCTCTCGTCCGCAGCTGGATATGAGACAGCCGGTGGTGCAGCCGCGGTCTTCGGACAGTCACGGAGGCTATCGCGGTTCGCCAAATTATGGTGGCTCTCACGGCTCGCCCAGCTACAGCGCGCCACGCAGCGCTCCCAGCTACGGTGGTGGTGGACACAGTGCGCCCAGCTACGGCGGTGGGGGTGGCGGGCGTAGTGCACCCAGCTACGGCGGCGGCGGTGGCGGCGGGCACCCGTCGGGTGGCGGAGGTGGAGGCCATCCCAGTGGTGGTGGCGGTGGCAGTAGCAGTCGTCCCTCAGGTGGCCACCACTAATCTGAGAGGCGAGGTATGGCAAACGATGCTTCTTCGGAAGGTTTGAACATTGGCAAGTTGATGTAAACGAAGTGAAGGTCAGAGGCGAGGAAGGGCGGGCTTAACGGCTCGCCCTTTTCATTCTCCAATTCGCAGCGCTTCACGGTCGAGCGTAGGCGGGACTGTCTGGTTCGGGACGATCGTAGTCACGGCCGTACTTGTTTTTGTGGGCAAGCTCCAAGTTCGATTCGGACAGGCTCACGGTGCCGATCGACGTCTCCCCGGCGGCGATCGTGATTTCGCGACTCAACGCGCGCAAGGCCTCGGGCACGACCGAGGGATGGAAGATCTGCAGTTCGTATCTTCCGGGCGGGACGTTGGCGATGTTGATTTCACCGCCCTTGTCGGAGATGGCGTAATACGGCGTGTTGAGGGCAATGACCACGGCGCTCATCTCGGCGTGAATATTGCAGAAGATGTAGGAGATTCCCGGCTTGTCGAATTCGACAAAGCGAGTCGTCCCACTTTCGTACAAGCCGAGATCGAAGCGCTTGCCTTCGAAAAGGGAAAAGACGTTGTGAAAGAAGGGATCGTGGTTGGGGAACTCCACCTTGCCGCCAACCGGAATTACGAGGAGTGGAGGGTGGAAGGCCTTATCCTTCTGGATGAGCTTGGGGATCTGTTGCTGCCGGGGCGATTCAGAAGGGGTGCCGCCGACGGGAGTGAGCCATATAACCGCCTGCGACGCGTCTTTCAAACGATGACCCGTTCTACTCAACTCCACATGTGCTCGGAGGGTTGCCTGCTGTGCCGGAGCGAGGATCGATCCCAGCAATAAGCTGGCCGCAAGCCATCGGGATTGAGCGGTGCCCCGCATCTTCAGAAAAGTATACCCATGGCGAGATTGACCTGGTTGGTCACGCTGCTGCTGCTATAGACGGGGAATGAGCGCAGCCGTCTCAGTTCAGCAGAAAACAGCAGGTCGGATCGCGGGCGGTAGACGAAGTTAGCCAGCATTCCGCGGTTGCGGCCGAGGATGGTGCCGAAATTATTCGCGTCGGTGGCAAAGCCGCGCACATCGGCCGCAAAGGCGTTGTCGTCGGAGAAAACTCCGTTGAGCTCCAGCTTGGGCGTGAGCTGGAATTTGAGCTGGCTCCATCCGCCGATGTCGTTCAGACCACGGATGGGACTGAATACTGAGTAGGGACTGCCGCCAAAAACAACGGAGAGGCCTTGCGCTGCGCCGAGGCCGCCGATACCGCGTCCGCGGTAGAACTCTCCCGAGAATGCCACGCGACGAGAGATCGGAATTTGCCAGTCGAGCATTCCGGCCCAGGCATCAGCGTACCGGTCCCACGTCCAGTTCTGGCGGCCATAATAGCCAGCAACAGCGAAGGTCAACGGATGCTCGAACACAGGACGGGACCACGCGGTGCGCACTCCGTATGCCGGCTGGCCGGAAAACTCCCCGGCATGCGCGGCGCGATAAAAGGGATCGGGTTGATACTCCCAATCGAGATTATCGAAAATTCCTCCCTGCAAGGTCAGCGTCTGCTGGTAGGAAAGATCGATGCGATGTTCAATTCGGAGCTGCGGCGTCCAGCCCCAGAGATTTCCGGCGTAGGCAAAGGTGGGTATTGCCAAGGACGCGAAGGAAGTTGGTGAAAGGGGCGAGACGAACAGCGAGTCCTGGCCCGCGACCACCGAGGTGTGCTCCCAGTTGAAGTGCAGGCTGGCGGTCTGCAAGCGGACGGTGCCAAAGTTGACACCGTTGCCGGTCGCGGCAAATCCTCCGGCAAAATCGAACTGGACCTTTGCCGACGTCTTGGCGCCGGCTAAAGTGGGCCCAAAGATCTCAAGGCCGATCTCGGACTGCCGCATGGTGAATCCAAAGGTGGCCCCGGGTGTCATGAAATGCGTGTGCTGGGCGAAGGTGGGGATATCCAGATTGTCCGAGGCTCCTTGATTTCTGAACATATTCATCAGCACGATGCCGGAGAGGCGGGCTCGATATTTGGATGCGGTCTCGACCTTGGTCTGATATTGCTCGTCGACCTTGGAGCCCAGCAGCGAGGTTGAGTCTTCCAGCTTCTGGACCCGTTCCTCCAGAGTGCCAGAAGATGGTTCAGCGGCAGATTGCGCGGTGGGAGCATCTTCGCCGGCAGCGGGTGCATTGAGTCCGTAGGGCGAAGGCTCCGATGAAGCCTGGGTGGGCCGATGAGTGGAGAGAGCCGCGGGCCGCTCCAGAAGGCTGCGTGTGGATTGCAGTTCCTGGCGCAGTTGCTGCATCTCGGCGCGCGACTGGGCGTTTTCGGAGCGCATGTCGTCGACGAGGGCGCGCAACTGGCGCACCTGCTCCTGCAAATCGTGCACCGCGTTCAAGGTGCCGTCATCTTGCGTTGGAGGGGAACTGGCCGGTGGCTGCTCCTGTGCTACCACAAGGCCGGCGCCGAGAATGAGAACCGTGGCCGAGAAGACGGCTCCACGAACCGCAGAAGTCCTTAGGCTTTTCACACCCCTCCTCCTGCACAACATCCGGGTCAGCACACAGGAGTCGGAACAGACGGATCGCCGGCCTACGTGCCCGAATGTCAGATTGAATTGTCACTTGCATCGGCCGCCCGCTTGGCGGGTACCAGAGACGGTACACCCAGGGAGTTTTCATTTGCGCTGTGGAACTCGTCCATCAAACGTCCAGGCAGCACAATACGGAAAACAGTTCGAGCGTCCGGTGTACGTTCCACAAAAATCTCGCCGCCATGATCTTGAACGATCTTTTGCACGACCGCTAGTCCCAAGCCAGTGCCATTTTCCTTGCCATAGCTCACAAAGGGATGAAACAGCCGGTCCCGAATGGACTCCGCCACGCCGGGTCCATTATCCGACACGGCGATGGAAATGGAACCGGCGTTCTCGCTGATCAGGACCGAGACCCGTCCCCCTGACGTGGGAGCAGCTTCGCAGCCGTTCAACAAGAGGTTGTACAGGGCCCGCTCCAGCTTGCGTGGATCGAACCAGGCGGCGTCGGGGCCGTCACACCGCACCTCGATTGAGCGTCCGTGATGGCGGGGATGCAAGCGGACGGCCTGGACGGCACGCTGCACGGTTTCGGAAACACTTCCGTAGGCCGGGTTCAGAGACTCCCGGGTACGGGCAAACTCAAGCAGAGAGTCGATGAGATCGGTCATCAGGTTCACTCCGCTCCGAACTTCCTGATACAGCTCTTCACGTTGGGCGGGAGAGAGATGGCTGTCCACCAGAAACTCTGAATTGGCGACGATGGCGGCGAGCGAGTGGCGCAAATCGTGGGAAATCGAACTTGCCATTTGGCCGATAGTGGCTAGCTGTTCGGACTCGATCAGGTCGCGCTGACTCTTGAGCAGGCTGGCGCGCATGCGGTCGAAGGCGTGGGTTAATTCCGCCACCTCGTCGCTGCCGCGGGCATCGAGGGGGTGGTGGAAATCGCCGCGCTCCAGGGCTCGCACGCCGCCAACCAGTGTTCCCAAAGGCCGCGTAAACGTGTCGGAAATGAAAAACACCAACCCGCTCCCGACCAGGATAGCCGCGAGTCCCAGCAGGAGCAGCAGCCGGTTCAGGTGAGTCTCGAATTGGGCCGCTTGATCGTAAGATCCCAGGACGGTAAGGCGAACTGGCGTGGTTTGCCGGCCCGACAATTCGAGCACAGTGGCGAGGAAATGCTCATCGCCGACTTCGATATCGCTAGGCTCGCCGCGGGCGGCTCCAGTCACCAGGTTTTGCACGCTACTGCTTTGCATCTGCGCCGGAGTCAGAGTCGTGGCCACAACTTCGCTGCCGTACGAGAATGCGACCTGGCTGGCGGCGACCTTGCTGACTTCACGAGCCAGACGGTCGTCGATGGCATAGCCCTCGACCAGAAAACCCAGCAGACGCCCGTCGGCTTTGGAGCCGAAATAAATCGGTTGAATGAAGGCCTGATAAAGATGATTGGCGTCGAACCACCAGTGGCTGGGAGTTTCCTCATCGAGCGACTGTTTGAAGTATTTCTCCGCGGCTTCGCGGGTGAACCCTGGAGCCCGGGTGTGCAGACCCACTACTTTCCCGCTGCGGTCGACCAGAACGAACAGGTCGCTGGGCGCGATTTGCCACACATCCTGGGAGGCATCTTGAATAGTGACCGGATCGGTGCTGGTCATGAGGGCGCGGGTGATGGGAAGGTTGGCCTGTAGTTCCACCATACGCGTGAGCATGGTTTCACGTTCCTCACGGAAATTCTGGAAGGTGCTGACCGAATCGCGCAGGTTCTCGACAATATCCCGGCGGACGTTATTTTGAACGCTGTGTCGCACCACCAGGAGGCTGGTGGTCGTCAGACCGGCCGTGATCACCAGCATCGAGAGCAGGAAGCGCGTGCGCAACCGCAGCCGGGGCAGGAGTGCAGCTGCGGGCTGGGTCTGGTTCGTTGTGCGCGGGCGTTTCGGGAATGAGTTCAAGACGAGCTCAGCGAACGAACTTGTATCCCATCCCGTGTACCGTGCGGAAATGCACCGGGCTGGATGGGTCTCGTTCCAGTTTCTGGCGAAGTTTGAGAATGTGGTTATCGACCGTACGGGTCGAGGGATAGTTTTGATATCCCCACACTTCATTCAGCAACTCGTCCCGACTGATAACGCGGTCCGAGTTCTGCACCAGGAACTGGAAGGTTTTAAATTCTTGAGCGGTCAGAACCACGGGATGGCCGTCGCGCTTCACTTCCATCTTCTTGAAATCCGCGGAGATGCCGTCGAAGTTCACGACGACAGGATCGGGGGTACGCGCCGTGTGACGGAGCGCGGCCCGGACCCGGGCCAGCAATTCGCGGGGACTAAACGGTTTGGTGACATAGTCATCGGCGCCCAGTTCGAGGAGCAAAACTTTGTCGGAGACGTCGCTGGCGGCGCTCAGGACGACAATCGGCACGGTCGGCGCCTGGGCCTTGATTTCCTTACAGACGTCGCTGCCGGACAGTTTGGGTAAACGCAAGTCGAGAACAATTGCGGCCGGAGAGGAGGCCTGGAAGCTGGCCAGCGCTGACTGGCCGTCGGACTGGACCTCTACCGTGAATCCCTCGGTCTCGAAGAGGCGTTTGAGCGCCTTTTGCACCGCGGGATCATCTTCTACGACCAGGATTCGTCCCGTGGCGCGCGCAGGACTCGGGGAATCGACGGCTCTGTTACTGGCGAGTGGCATGGCAAGGTGACCCATAAGGAACCATCCTGATTTGCGGGAGGGCTTTCCAACTTGCCTTAACTACTATACCGGAAGGCCCCGTAATTCTGGAGCTTACAACCATTTCCAGGCGGACGGAGGGCAACTGCGTGCGGTTTGACAATCTTTTTACAATTTAGGCGCCCTTTGCCGAGAGATTGCGGTCACGATCGTGCTTGCGTCGCGCGCGTCAGCAGCCGCATATTTTCCGCCCAACCGAGCAGGGGCGGAAGGGTCTGAAGGCTCCTGCGACTCCGTTTCCGTTGTTGGTCCTAGGATTTTTCCGGAGGACTCCTACTGGAGATTCCTGATAGACGAGCAGGCGGAATCGCCTTACTGTAGGCCAGTTTCGCGGTGGCGGCCCTCCCCTTGAGGTTCGATCCGCCAACTGGAGACAAAATCTTTGAGCGCCCTCGTTAAGCTCCTGTTGTTCTCCCTTACGGTGCTTTCAGCCGTTTCATTGGCCGCGAGTCCGATGGCGGCACTAAATCACCAGAGCGGAATGGTCGCGACCATGAGCATGGGATCGGCCCCGATAAGGTCGGAACTGTTGGAGGTTGGCGGAGAGTCGATGAGGCGCTCGTTGTTTGAGAACGGGCACGAAGCAGTGAGGATCCCCGCTGTCGCACTCTTTTCTGGATCGTTCGCCGGTCCCGCAACTTCGACATTGACGATCATAAGCAATGGGACTCAGCGGTACACCGTGCCTGGCGGGTTCATCAACGCAGTCGGAGCGCTGCCTTTCAACGGGACGAAAGTACAGATGGACTCGAACACAGAGAACAGTTTTTCGGACGGCCTGACGACCGCTGCGAGTGGGTACTCTTACATTGGATCGGTACCGGAACCGTCGATGTGGGTGATGGTCGGGACGGGATTGCTGGGTGTGCTGACGAAGGCTCGCCAAAAGTTCTCCTAGTCGCACCCCTGGGCAAACACACGCCCGTTGCCAAATGGCAGCGGGCGTTGTTGTTTGTATAGCGCGATCGCCGAGACTTCTCGAAAACAACTTGCTCCAGGCCGCGGCACGTGGACACCAGGGATTCGCCAGCCCGCGCAGCAAAGGCGTGTCGTAGAATTGAGTTCTTGCTTTCCCCTTCTGCATCAGGCCGATTGCGCGTCGTGCTGGTGAATGCGCGCAATCCTCTCAACATCGGCGCAGCAGCTCGCGCCATGAGCAACTTCGGTTTCCAGCGGTTGCGCGTCGTGAATCCCTACGAAGTAGCATTTCTCAAGGCTCGTTCTGCGGTGAATGCAGCGCACGTGCTCGCGGAGGCGGAGCAGTACAGCAGCGTCGGCGAAGCGGTTGCCGACTGCTCGCTGGTTATCGGTACTACGGCGGTGCGGCACCGGGAATTGCAGCATCGGCTGCGAAATCTCGATGCCGATGCCGGAAGAATCGTGCGGGAGCAACTCCAATCTGCTCCGGTCGCGCTCCTTTTCGGTTCTGAAAAAGTTGGGCTATCGAATGAGGATCTCAGTCATTGTCATTGGCTGATTCGTATCCCAACCCATCGAGCGCATATTTCGATGAACCTGGGACAGGCCGTGGCAGTCTGTCTTTACGAACTGACACGCTCGGCTACGGCAGACAGGACTGCTGACGAGTCCAGTCCTGCGACCGCGGGAGAGATCGAGCGTCTGACCAAAGCTCTGTTCAAAACCCTGCATGTCAGCGGCTATGTAAAGCCGGAGAACGAAGCCTCGACGAAGGAGAAGGTGCGGCGTTTAATCCGCCGGCTCAGTCTGCAGTCTCACGATGCTGAGGCATTGCTTGGCATGCTGCGACAGATTCTGTGGAAGTTGGAATCTGGCGCCGGAAGTCGGGACAAGTAGTCGGACTAGCGATCTGCACGCACCGGGGAAACCTCGGTGGCAGAGCGTCCGAACCGAAAGCGCAGAAGCCAGGCGCTGGGAGTGGTCTGACCGTTGACTTGCGGCGGCTTGAATTCCCATCGGCGCGCGGCCTGCAGGGCGAGGCGGGCAAAATACTGGCTTGGTCCTGGTGAAGTAAGTTTGGCCGACGTAACTTTGCCGGACGGGTCGACGTCGACTCGCACACCGACTCTGATTTTGCCTTGAATCGTATTCCTCGCACTGCGTGAGACGTTGGGCAAGACTTGCCGGACTACGTCCCCATTGGCAGACACAGCCTTGGTGGAATCGTCTGCGGGCTTCGGACTCGGGGTAGGCGACGGTTTTGGAGGAGTTTCAACTCGTTCGATTTTGACATCCGTTGTCGCCCGTTGGTTCCTATGGAAGAGAATCGGCACAAGGATCGCGGCCAGGATGGCCACCGCTGTAATTGGCAATAGGAGATGCCATTTCGGACGCTTGGGTTCGTGAGTGGCCGTCGGTTCGACAGGCAACTGGCGGTGCTCGACCGGCACCGGAAATAGCGCCGACCGCAACTCACTTCGGATGTCTGCGATCGAGGGCCTTTGTTTAGGATCTCGGTGCAGGCAGGCGCGGGCAATGTTGCCGAACGGCTCGGGCAGTGTGTTCGGTACTACGGGTTCGCGTGTTGCCAGGGAAGAGGGCGGATGCTGGGTCAGAGCCTCGACTATCGTAATGCCAAGCGACCACATATCTGCAGCGGGGGTGATCGTTCCGGCCGCGAGTTCGGGAGCGTCGTAGACAGTCCGGGCCTGAGCCTTATCGCTCGCTTGTCCAGCTGGATACAGGCGGTCGACGGAGAGCTTCAACTGATCGCGTGCGGCCTGAATGTTCGATGGCTTGAGTGCCGCATGGACGAATCCCTTCCCGTGCAGATAGGAGAGCGCGTCCAGAGTGGGCGACAGAAGTTCGGTGGCTTCGGCCGTTGATAGCGGGCGCTGCGGAAGGATCTGCGACAAATCCTCCTCGGCATATTCCATGATCAGATAGAGGAGCTGCACACCATCGATCTCACAACGGCCCATGTCGAACAGTCGGAGCAGGTGGGGATGAGACAACCTCAAAGCTGGCCGCCAGCGAGAGAGTTGATCGACATTGAGAGTGTTGGCGGTAATCAGTTTGATGGCGGCTTTCTGCTGAGACCCACCCAGTTCTGTCAGGAATACAGTGCTGTGATCGGAACTGCCCAGCCACTGGCGCAGCGGGAACTTTCCGTCGATCACGTGACCTTCCCACGATTTTCGTAGAGCGGGACTATTCATGTACGGCAACTCGTGAACAACATTCTATTCCAGTCGAAAAAAATCGAGGCTGCCCGGACGGACATTGGCCGGAAGAACAGGGATATCCTCATCTAAGGCGGTTACCCGGCATGCAGCGAAAAATAGAAGACCGAGCCGCGGCCCACCTGGCTGCGAACTCCAATCTTACCTCCGTGCAGTTCGATGATCGCTTTTGCGATGGCCAGGCCCATGCCGGTGCCCTGGATGGTCGTTCTCTGGTTTCGGCCTCGATAAAACTTCTCGAAAATCATGTCCTGCTCCATGTCGTCGATTCCAGGACCGTGGTCGGCAACGCTGGTGACCACCTCACCGCCTGGGCCGAGTTCTGCGATGACGTGGATGGGGGTCCCGGAGGGAGAGTACTTTCCGGCATTCTCCAGCAGATGGACGAGGACCTCTGAAATTCGCTCGACGTCCATCTTGACCCTGGGCAGGTTCTCAGGCGCTTTCACTTCAACCGGGTGGTGTTGGAGTGCTTGCCGCGTCGCTTGAATTGCGGCGTCGATAGCTTCGCGAATCGAGTGTTGCTCGAAGTGGAATTCGAGCTGGCCCGCATCCAGTTGGGCGACCTCGGCGGCTTCTCCGATGAGGCGATTCAGGCGGTCACTCTCCTCATTGATCACGGTAAGCAGCTCCTGGCTCTGGGTTTTCTCAAGGTGAGTGTCGGAAAGTAGGGTCTCCGCGGAGGCCTTGATTGCGGTGAGCGGTGTGCGAAATTCATGGGTCACGGAATCGAGCAGAACTGAACGAAGCCGGTCGCTTTCCCGCGCCGCCTCGGCGCGCGTCAACTTTTCGACAGTGTGAGCGCGCTCGATGGCGATTGCCGCCAGACTGCCGATTGCTTCCAGGGTTTCGCGTGAAAGGCCGCATCCGGCAAGCCCGACCGCGCCGACGGAACGCACGCCCATTCTTAACGGCATGTAACACATGCGGTGCTCGCGGTCGAGCACCGGCTCTCCGCGGCCGCTGATCGCCTTCAGTTGTTCAGTGGGGAACAGCGACTGGCTCGCGGCATCGTAAAAGTAGGTTTCCTTTCCTTCGACGAACATTGCGGCGCTGTCTACGCCGAAGGATTCAACTACGTATTTGGGGATTGAGTTCAGGAGTCCGTAAACATTGTCACTTTCCAGCAACTGCTGAGTAAAGGTGTAAAGACGTTCCACTTCGCTGCGTCGCTGGTCGGATTGCTGCGCTTCCCGGCGCGCTCTCTCGGAGAGTTCACTGGCCACGACCGCGGTGAAGAGGAAGGCGAACAAAGCGATCCAATTCTGCGGATCGGCGATGCCAAACCCATACAAGGGCGGGAGAAAGAAGTAGTTGTATCCCAGAGTTGCAAGCACGGCGGTAAAGATCGCGTAACGGAGTCCCCAGACTGTCGAGATCATCAGGATCACGAGCAGGAAAGTGAATCCCACAGTCGTCGGATTTACGCGCAGCCAGCGGAAGTAGACGAGGATCACGAGCGACACAATTGCGGCAGAAGCTCCGAAATGTAATATCTGATAGAGTGTCGGTCGTTCCATACTTATGCGCTTTCGTGACAGAATCTGAGTGAGCAGATTCTAGCTGATTTGCAGAAAACCTCGTTATCAGGAAATCCTTTGCATGCCCAAGACGCCGGAACAGTGGCTGGAAGAGGCGGCCCCAGAAAAGAAGCGGGGCATCTTCAAGCTCTTTCTCGGATATGCGCCCGGTGTCGGCAAAACCTACAACATGCTGAGTGAGGGAATCCGCCGCAAGAGCCGCGGCGAGGAAGTGGTCATCGGCATCGTTGAGACCCATGGACGAAAGGGTGTTGCCGAACTCGCCTCCAAGCTGGAAGCCGTGCCGGGGCGCAGCATCGAATACAAGGGGACTCTGTTTGAGGAGATGGATGTGGATGCGATTCTGGCGCGTAAGCCGCAGGTAGTCCTGGTCGATGAGCTCGCGCACACGAACATCGAAGGAAGCAGGCACATTAAGCGATACGAAGACGTAATGGACCTGCTGGACGCTCAGATCGATGTGCTGTCGACGATGAACGTGCAGCACATTGAAAGCCTCATGCCTACCGTGCAAAGCATCACGGGCGTTCGGGTGCGCGAAACTGTTCCGGACTGGGTCCTGCAGTGTGTCACCGAAATTGTTCTCGCTGACCTGACTCCGGAGGCGCTGCAGACCCGCATGCGCCGAGGGGACATCTACCCGATAGAACGGGCTGATCGGGCGCTGGGGAACTTTTTTCGCCCAGGTAACCTGATTGCGCTGCGCGAGCTTGCGTTGCAGCAGGTGACGCGAGCCGTGGATCGGAGTCTGGAATCTTATCTGGAGAAGGAAGGGGGCGGCCGTAATGTTGGCGTCCGGGAGCGCATTGGAGTTGGCATCAGCTCGAGCCCTGCGGCGCAATACTTGATCGCCCGGGCCGGCCGCATGTCACAGAGAATCGACGCGGAGCTGTTCGTCATCTACGTGGATATCGGAGTTGATGACAATCCGGAGGATCAGCGCTCTCTTGCTC
>Ga0137388_10000953_pt1 | contig 17102 bp, 14 predicted proteins | sample 15con2h14AmetaG_FD_104644 | JGI IMG/M metagenome (GOLD analysis project Ga0137388, IMG submission 104644) | Vadose zone soil microbial communities from Angelo Coast Range Reserve, California, USA - 15con2h1.4A metaG | ecosystem: Environmental > Terrestrial > Soil > Vadose zone > Saprolite...
CAGATTCTGAAAGCTGAGGGCAAACTCCCAGCTGAGATCATTGCCTGCGTCGGTGGCGGATCGAATTCCATCGGAATTTTCTACGACTTCATCAAGGACAAGAAAGTTCGCCTGATCGGCGTCGAGGCCGGCGGACGCGGCGAGGCGCTGGGCGAGCATGCGGCGCGTTTTCGCGGAGGATTGCCGGGCGTCCTGCAGGGAACATATTCCTACGTGCTGCAGGATTCGGCCGGACAGATTGCGACCACGCACTCGGTTTCCGCCGGGCTCGACTATCCATCAATCGGGCCGGAGCATGCGGCCTTGCGCGATGCCGGGCGGGCCGAATATGTTCCCGCGTCGGATGCCGAGGCGCTGGAGGCGGCAACTTTGCTGGCGCGAACCGAGGGCATTATTCCCGCGCTCGAATCCGCGCACGCCGTGGCCGAAGTGTTGAAGCGGGCGCCGAAGATGAAGAAGTCCGATGTGGTGATCGTGAATATCTCAGGCCGAGGCGACAAGGATATTGGAATCATGCGCGAGAACCTGGAGATCGAATGAAGATTGTTGATTGTCGATTTTTGATTGTAGATTGAAAGTCCCTCGCTCGAACGCTGTGATTGTCAATCAACAATCAAAAATTAATAAATCAACAATTTCTGCCAATGCCTCTACTCTTCCATAAGAAGCCCGCGCTGGTCGTGTACGTGACCTGCGGCGATCCGGACCTTGCCACGACGCGAGACATCGTGCTGGCCGCGATTGACGCGGGTGCGGACGTAATTGAACTGGGCGTGCCGTTCAGCGACCCGGTCGCCGACGGGCCGGTCATCCAGCGCGCCAGCGAGCGCGCGTTGAAGCATGGAACGTCTCTGGCCCAGGTGCTGACTCTGGCGGCGGAGGTGCGGCAGCACGCCCAGTCCACGGGCCTCATCATCTTTACTTATCTGAATCCGATTCTGCGCATGGGCATGAAAAAGTTTTGTGCCGTGGCACGCCACGCAGGAGTGGACGGCGTTCTAGTCACGGACTTGCCGGTGGAAGAGGCGCACGAATACCTGCAGGCGATGCAGGCCAATGATTTGGCTCCGGTGTTTCTGGCTTCGCCCACCAGTCCCGACAGCAGACTGAAGCAGATCGCCGCCGCATCCAAAGGCTTCGTGTACGCGGTGTCGCGCACCGGCGTAACCGGAGCGCGCCAGCAGCTTGCCAACGATGCCCAGAAGCTGGTACGACGGTTGAGGAAGTTGACGAAGCTACCGATCGCGGTCGGATTCGGAATCTCCACCGCCGAGCACTTCGCCGCAGTCGGCGAATTCGCCGACGCCGCAGTCGTAGGCAGCGCCATCGTGGAGATTATTGAGCGCAATCGCGGACGGGAAGCCGTCGCTGTGGCAGAATTTGTAGGGAAGCTGTCAGTTATCAGCTCTCAGCCATCAGCCAAAACCGGCTGAGTGGTTTAGCATTCGCTGAAAGCTGACAGCTGAGAGCTGCTCTTCATGGACATCGCAGATTGGCGAAAGAAGATCGATGAGCTCGATCGCAGGCTGGTAGAGCTGCTGAGCGAGCGCGCTCGCGCGGCCCAGGAAATCGGCCGCCTGAAGCGCGATACGAATTTGCCCATCTACGAGCCCGACAGAGAACGCACTGTTTTCTCGAACGTGCAAGGACTGAATCAAGGCCCGTTGCCCAACCGCGACCTGGTGAGAATCTTCGAGCGCATCATGGACGTGATGCGAAACATTCAGAAGGAAGAAATCGTGACCAAGGCGGAAAGCGCCAAAGCAGAAACGGAACTGGATTCCGAAGTGAACGACTAGGACAGCACCAGCGGTGTGGCGGCAGAAAGCAGATTCCTCTCCCTCGCTTCGCGAAGGGTCGGAATGACAAGAGTTTGGGATGGATGTGAATCTAGTCCAGAGAATGGTCTAACGATTTTGAAGCCAAGAGCCAAGGGCCAAGAGCTAGAAGCTAGAAGCTGAGATTCTCCTATGATTGTTGCCATGCAAGAAACCGCCGAAGAAGCCCAGATTCAGCAGGTCATCGAGCACCTGGTGAAGATGGGTTTCGAGGTTCACCGCTCGACCGGAGCGCGGATGACCGTGCTCGGAGCCGTCGGGTCGGGGATTGACTTCGACATTCGCATCCTCGAGTTGCTGCCCGGGGTGCAGGAAGTTCACCGCATCAGTTCGCCCTACAAGCTTGCAGGAAGAAGTTTCCGTCCCGAGGGGACGATCGTCCACTTTGCAAATGGAGTCGACATCGGCGGCAATGAAGTCGTAGTGATGGCGGGGCCGTGTTCCGTGGAATCGCGCGAGCAGCTCTTCACCACTGCCGAGGGTATTGCGAAATCCGGCGCCCGTGTGCTGCGTGGCGGCGCGTTCAAGCCAAGAAGTTCTCCATATTCTTTCCAGGGACATGGGGAAGACGCGCTGAAGTTGCTGCGCGAGGCGGGCGACAAGTTCAAGCTGCTGGTCATCAGCGAAGTGATGGAGATCTCCCAGATCCCGATGATGCTGCCCTATGTCGATATCCTGCAAGTTGGCGCGCGCAACATGCAGAATTTCAATCTGCTGCGCGAACTCGGCAAGGTGCGCAAGCCGGTGCTGCTCAAGCGCGGCATCGCCGCGACTCTGGAAGAGGTGCTCTTGTCCGCGGAATACATCATGGCGGGAGGCAACTACGAAGTCATCCTGTGCGAGCGCGGCATTCGCACCTTCGAAACCTACACGCGGAACACAATGGATATCTCCGCGATTCCCATCATTCACAAACTCTCGCATTTGCCCATGACAGCCGATCCGTCGCACGGAACCGGGCGCCGCGACAAGGTTGCGCCCATGGCGCGCGCCTCGGTGGCGGCGGGTGCCGACGCTCTGCTGATCGAGGTGCATTGCGATCCGAACAAGGCCTTATCGGACGGAGCCCAATCGCTGTTTCCGGAACAATTCGCGAAGTTGATGGACGAGCTTCGGATGATTGCGCCAGCTGTGGGACGGAAGATTCGGTAGGTTTTCACCACGGAGACACAGAGGCACGGAGAAAAGTAATTTTCAATTCTTGATTGTTGATTGCGAAAGCCCGGCCCTGGCTCGATTCTTTCCATGGAAGAATATCTTAATCAGCGGTCAAGACCTGAATTCAACGGTTTCTTTTCTCCGTGCCTCCGTGTCTCCGTGGTGAGTTCCTGATCCATGCCCATTCGCCAAATCACGATCATCGGCACCGGCCTGATCGGCGGCTCGCTGGCCCTGGCGCTCAGGAAGAAGGGGTTCGCCGGACGCATTGTGGGCTGCGATCGCGAATCCGTACTAGACCGTGCGCGCAAGCGGGGCGCGATCGACGATGGATCTCCGAATCCCGGCCTCGCGGTCCGCGGAAGCCAGCTGGTTGTCCTTGCCACGCCGGTGCTGGCCATCGTCGACTTGATCGAACGAGTAGGCCCGGTGCTTCCAGCGAATGCGCTGCTGACCGATGTGGGCAGCACTAAAGCGGCCGTGGCCGAGCGCGCGGTGAAAGTGTTTGGCAAGAAGGCGCGTCAGCGTTTTCTCGCGGGACATCCCATGGCCGGCAAGGAATTGAGTGGCGTCGATTATGCGGATGCCGACTTGTTCCAGAATGCGGTATGGTTCCTGACGCCGCTGCCGGGCCAGAACCTGCACGAGGGGCTGTTCGCCGAATTCGCCGGATGGATCGACCAGATCGGGGCCCGCATTGCGATGCTGCCCGCTGATGAACACGACCGGCTCTGCGCCTGGATCAGCCACCTTCCACAAATGATCTCGACCGCGCTGGCGGCAACGCTGGTCGAGGAATTTGGCGAAGACGCCCCCCTGCTGCCCACCGGCGGACGCGCGTTGCGGGAGATGACACGCATCTCGTCCAGCCCGTATTCCATGTGGCGGGACGTTGCCATCAGCAACAAGAAGAATCTGGAAGACGCGATGTTGAAGCTGGAGCAGCGGCTGGCTCACATCCGGGAAAATCTGGGCACGCGCCAACTGGCGCAAGAGTTTGAGCAGGCACACCTGCTGCGGAAGTTGCCAACAAGAAAGGGCTGACATTGTCACCACAGAGACACAGAGCCACAGAGAAAATCAATTGATAGCCATGAAATTCAATAGAACCCTAGCTCTTTTTTGATCTTGTCTTGTTGTTCTCTGTGCCTCTGTGTCTCTGTGGTGAGGTTTCGTTTAGAATTCGGACGCGATGAACAAAGTGGTACCCAATGCCGATGAAGCCATCCGCGACGTTTCCGACGGCGCGACCATCATGATTGGCGGCTTCGGATTGTGCGGCATGCCGGAAAATCTGATTCGCGCTCTGGTCCGCAAAGGATCGAAGAATCTCACCACCATCAGCAACAATGTAGGCGTGGATGGCGTGGGCAACGGCTTGTTGCTGGCTGCCGGACAGATTCGCCATCACATCGGCACTTATGTCGGCGAGAACAAACTTCTCGAAGAGATGGTGCTGAATGGAACCATCAAACTCGACCTGGTGCCTCAGGGAACTTTTTCCGAGCGCATTCGCGCCGGGGGCGCGGGCATTCCCGCATTCTTTACCCCCACCGGCTTCGGCACCGTGGTCGCCGAAGGCAAAGAAACGCGCGAGTTCGATGGACGCACCTACGTGATGGAGCGCGGACTGACCGCGGACTTCGCCTTTGTGAAAGCCTGGAAGGGCGACCGGCAGGGCAATCTCGTCTATCGTAAGACTGCGCGCAATTTCAATCCCATGATGGCGACCGCGGCGAAGGTGACCATCGCCGAAGTCGAGCACCTGGTCGAAGTGGGCGAACTGAATGCGGACGAGATTCACACGCCCAGCATCTACGTGAAACGCATCTTCCAGGGCGAGTTGTACGAGAAGCGGATTGAAAGAAGAACGGTGAGAAAAGTGGTCAGTGGCCAGTGATCAGTGGCCAGCAAATCTCGGATGAACCGGGTCTTACTGACCACTGGCCACTGACCACTAAGCTTTCAGCAATGAGCGCCATTTCAAAACCCGCCAAAGACGCCGACAAGCGCGAGCGCATCGTGAAGCGCATTGCGCGCGAACTGCAGGACGGATTCTACGTGAACCTCGGCATCGGCATGCCGACGCTCATCGCCAATCATGTGCCGCCGGGAATTGAAGTCATTCTCCAGTCCGAAAACGGGATGCTGGGCATTGGGCCGTATCCCATCGAGGGGCAGGAAGATGCCGACTTGATCAATGCGGGCAAGGAGACGGTGAGCGAGATGCCAGGCACCTCGTATTTTTCCAGTGCCGACTCGTTCGCCATGATTCGCGGCGGGCACATCGACCTGAGCGTGCTGGGCGCGATGGAAGTGGACGAGTCCGGCAGCCTCGCCAACTGGATGATCCCCGGGAAAATGGTGAAGGGCATGGGCGGAGCCATGGACCTGGTAGCCGGTGCGCGCCGAGTCGTCGTCGCGATGGAGCACACGACTCGCGAAGGCGCTCCAAAGATTTTGAAGAAGTGTACCCTGCCGCTGACAGGCGTGAAAGTTGTGGATACGATCGTGACCGAACTTGCCTACATCCGCGTCACGAATAAAGGTCTGGTCCTCGAAGAAATCGCGCCGGGAATGAGCGCCGAGGAGGTGCAGCGCGTGACCGAAGCGAAGCTGCTAATAAGCCCAAACCTGAGGACAATGGAAAGTTGAAGCCGCCGCAGCGCCGCGCGCCAACGAAATCAGGCAACTTGTTTCTTGTCGAGCAGCGGAATAGTCGCCTCTACCTGCGCTCCCGGTTCGGCCTGGGAGATGACCAGCGTTCCTCCGAATTGCTTCACTCTTTCTCGCATCCCGCCAATTCCAACTCCAAATGATCTGGACAGCCCTCTCGCCACGTGTGCAGGAAGTCCCTTACCGTAATCGCGCACTCGAACCACGATCGAGTCCACATGTTTCTCGATCTCCACGCGGGCCTTCTGGCTGTCAGCGTGCCGGTAGACGTTGGTCAGCGATTCCTGGACGATGCGGAAGACGGTGATCTCAATCTCAATCGGCAGCCGCTGCAAGCCCAGGCCTGCTATTTCCAGATCGACTTGAATGCCGCTTCGCTTGGTCAGCCCATCGACATACCAGCGGAGTGCCGCAAACAGTCCAGCCTCGTCCAGCAAGGGCGGGTGCAACAGATACGAGAGATTTCGCACAGTCTGGATAGACCGCTCCGCCAGCGTGACCGCTTCGGAGCGCGCGCTTTCCTCGAGCGGTTTGTCGCCCTTGGCCTCCAAAAGCATCTTCAGGCCCGCCAATTCCTGGCCCAGCTCGTCGTGCAGTTCGCGCGCCACGCGGCGTCGCTCTTCATCCTGCACCCGCAACAGTTCTGCTGAAAGCTTCTGCAACTCCAGGCTGTGCAGCTCGACTGCCTGCCTGGATTCGTCCAGCTGAACTATCTTGCTTCTGAGCTCTGCGTTCAGTTTTTCAATCTGCTCGTCCCGTTTTCTTCGCTCACTCATGTCGTGAGTGACCTTCGAGAACCCATACAGATGGCCACTGCCGTCGCGCAGTGCGGTGAGCACGATGCTGGCCCAGAATCTTGAACCGTCCTTTCGCACCCGCCAGGTTTCATTTACAAAGCTGCCTTGCGCGGTTGCGATTTCAAGTTCGCGGGCCGGCCCGTTGTCCGTATTTTCCTCTTCGGGATAGAACACGGAAAAATGTTTGCCGATGATTTCGTCAGCCGCGTACCCGTTGATGGCCTGAGCTCCTTCGTTCCAGGTGACTACTTGGCCGTCGGGATCGAGCATGAAAATCGCATAGTCCTTTACTCCGGAGACCAACAGCCGATACTTCTCCTCGCTGGCGCGCAGACGCATCTCGGTCGCTTTGCGCTCCGACAAATCGCGCGTAACTTTTGCGAAACCCTGCAGGATCCCATCGCGATAGAGCGGCGTAATGGTGACGCTGGCCCAGAAACGGCTGCCGTCCTTGCGGATGCGCCATCCTTCCTCTTCAAATCGTCCTTCCCGGACCGCGATCTTTAGTTCCTGGTGCGGCTTACGGGCCGAAATGGCGTCACGGGGATAAAAAATCGAGAAGTGCTGTCCGAGAATGTCGTCGGTGCTGTAGCCCTTGATGCGCTCCGCCCCAGCATTCCACGAGGAGACGCGGCCCTCCGGATCGAGAAGGAAAATGGCGTAGTCCCTTACGCTTTGGACGAGAAGTTGAAAGATCCGGTCGCTGTGCCTGGCGTCTTCTGCTGCCAGCTTGCGCATCAGTTCAGTCGGTCCCTCGACCGCGTCTTGCAACTCGTCCGTCTTCGGTGTGCCACTAGCTCCCATAGCGACTCATGTGAAAGTGAACCTCAAGATGGGTTCCTTGAGATTAAGCGGGATACCGCGGCGATTCGTCAATAGGGCCCTTGCCTTAAGAGTTTTTAGAGCTGAAAGGGCGCGGCCAACAGCCGAAATGGCAGCGTAATGGCGAGGTAGATGATCTCCAGCACTCCATGCACGGCGACGCCGAGGATGCGAAATGGCAACAGCAGCAGCCAGATGAATGGATAGGCAATCAGCGCCAACAAAGCCAGCGGCCAGCACAGCACAAACAGAATGCACCACAGGAGGAAAGTGAACATTGCGAGACCTCCTTGTCTTCCTGGTTAGATACGCGCGACTCGCGCAGAAAGTTCCCCTGGATCATGTCGGACGGCACAACCCAAGATTTAATGTGGGGACAGCAGCCCCCGGCTGTCCATGCTGAGCGAAGCTCATCCGGCTACCACTTCACGTACGTTCGATATCGATTCCCCGTCGCCCCGTTCTCGTGTGGCCAAGTGTGATTTCGTGGTTAGAGTTTGCGGACGAGGCCCCTTCGACTTCGCTCAGGGCGGGTCCGCGCCACACTAAGTTTCAGTGCCTGCCAGCTTGCGCAGCGAGTCTTCATACGGCGCGCGGGCAATGCCCTTCTCAGTAATGATGGCAGCCACGTACTTCGCCGGCGTCACGTCGAATGCGGGATTCTCAATCTCCACGCCGTCGGGAACCATCTGTTTGCCCGCGATGTGGCTAACTTCTCTTGAATTGCGCTGCTCGATGGGAATTTTGCTGCCGTCCGGCGTGGCGAGGTCAACGGTCGAAATCGGCGCGGCCACGTAAAACGGAATGCCGTGTTCCTTGGCGAGGACGGCCACGGTGTAGGTTCCAATCTTGTTGGCCACGTCTCCATTGGCCGCGATGCGGTCGGCGCCGACCACGATCGCACCGATCTTGCCTTGCTTCATCATTGCTCCGGCCATGTTGTCGGAAATCACTGTGGTCGGGATGCCGTCTTTCATCAGCTCCCAGGCGGTGAGTCTCGAGCCTTGCAGGAACGGACGAGTCTCATCGGCGTAAACATGAATCTTCTTGCCTTGCTCGACCGCGGCGCGAATCACGCCGAGTGCGGTGCCGTATCCCGCGGTAGCGAGCGCGCCAGCATTGCAGTGAGTGAGCACTCCGCCTTCGGAGGGCATCAGCGTGGCGCCGTGGCGTCCCATGGCCTGGTTGGCGGCGATATCCTCGGCGTGCATGCGCTGGGCTTCTTCAATCAGCGTCTGCTTGATTTGCGGGATCGGACGGATGCGGATGCGCTCAAACTTCTCCTGCATGCGGCGAATCGCCCAGAAAAGATTCACGGCAGTGGGCCGCGTCTTGCCGATCACGTCGCAAGCCTGGTCGAAGTCGCGCTTGAGATCGTCGGCCGATTCCGCCTTCGAATTCTTCACGGCCAGCGCAATGCCCATAGCCGCCGCGACTCCGATCGCCGGCGCGCCGCGCACAACCATGGTGCGGATGACGTCTGCGACCTGCTCGTGCGTCGTGCAGGTGACGTAGGTCTCTTCCATGGGTAGCTTCGTCTGATCGATGAAGCGTACGCCGTGGTCAGTCCATTCGAGGGTTTGAATCATAGGCGAGGGTCGTCGCTACAGCGCTCATTTCATAAACCGTTTTGAAAGAGCACGGCTTCCAGCCGTGCCACTAGGGCCGTCAAGAAATCAGGGCTTCAGCCCCTGAGGCCGACGGCATTCATGAAAATACACTCCATTCGCGAAGTCACACTTTATGCGCGAGACACCGCGGGCCCGGATTATTCGTCACCGCCGGCCGTCCGCAGATCTCGCAACTTGCAGCCACAGCAAACACATCAGTTGCCGTATCGTCATTCTGCAGGATGTGTTCCGCGCGCACATCGCTCGCCGTAAAGATCGAGACGAATGGTGCCGGAGCCGCCGCCTTCTCCACATTCGGACGGCCCTTGGCCTCTTCGCGCTCAACCAGGCACATCACCCCGACGATTTCGAATCCAAATTCGCGCGCCGCCTCAATGGCCTGCACCGTCGAGCTGCCGGTCGTGCAAACGTCGTCGACGACTACCACGCGCGCGCCTTTCTCGCGGAAGCCCTCGATGCGCTGTCCCGTACCGTGCTGCTTCTCGGCCTTGCGCACCAGGAATCCGTGCAGGTCGCCGCTGACCACCGAAACCGCAACCACAATGGGATCGGCTCCCATGGTCAATCCGCCGATGGCGTGAGGCTTCCAGCCGCGCCTGCGGATTTCCTCGATGAAGACTTCACCGGTCAGCCGCGACCCTTTGGCGTCGAGCGTGGTCGTCCGGCAGTCGATGTAATAGTCGCTGGTTGCACCCGAAGAAAGCTTGAACTCACCCAGGCGAAACGACTTGTAGGCAAGCAAGCCAAGCAGCTCTTTTCGTGAGTCAGGACGCGGCGCAGACATGAAATTCTACGATAGCAAGAAGCAGTGGCCAGTGGCCAGTGATCAGTGACCCAGGAGCAGATCTCCCCGCCTAAGTGTTGGCCGCTGACCACTGACCACTGACCACTGCTTCTCTCCCGTGATAACCTGAATAATCTCGCCACCACAATGCTTCGAGGTATGAAAATTGCTGAGCTTCCGAAAGCCATTCTTATTTTTCCTCACTAGTTTCCTCCTGATTAACCTTTGCGGTGCCGGCCTGATGACGCCAGTCTTTGCCGAGGGCACGCGTACCTGGGAACAGTCGAAATTTGACGAACTGACCAAGGGCACTGCAACTGGGGTGGCGATTCGCAACGCCGGCGGACTGGAACTCGCCCCGGCTTTCAAGCCACTCTACGGGACGCCTTCGACCTACATCTGGGCCATCGCTGGCGACGATGCCGGCAACGTGTATGCCGCGACCGGCGCCCCCGCCCGCGTCTACCGCATCACCCCGGGCGGACAGGCAACGATTATTTTCGAGCCGCAGGAATTACAAGTGCAGGCTCTGCAGGTCGCGCCCGGCGGAGTCATCTACGCCGCCACCGCTCCCGATGGAAAGGTCTACAAGCTCGAGCACAAGGCCGGCGCCAAAGCCGATTCCGCCAAAGCAGACGCAGCCAAAGCTGATTCGGCAAAGACTGGGGAGAAAGATTCTGCGAAACCCAGCGTCGATGCCAGCTGGACCTCGTCGGTGTACTTCGCGCCGGGCACAAAGTACATCTGGGACCTCGCCCTGGATAAGTCCGGCAATCTCTACGTCGCGACCGGCGACCACGGGGAGATTTACCGGGTCACGCCCAAGGGCGATCATTCCGTTTTCTTCAAGAGTGATGAGACCCACATCCGGGTGCTGGCCCTCGATGCGCAGGGCAATGTGATTGCCGGTTCTGACGGAAGCGGTCTGGTGTACCGGATTTCTCCCGCGGGCGAAGGCTTTGTCCTCTACAGCGCACCGAAGAAAGAAATTACGGCGCTGACCCTCGACCGCGCGGGAAATATCTACGCTGCAGGAGTAGGAGAGAAGCGCGCGGGATCCGGTGCTCCGAGCGCGGCCGCCGCGATGCTTACTATTACAGGCAGTGCACCGGCACCGAGTGGGCCGCAGGCTCCGGGCCTCAACATTACTCCGGCACCCGGAACCGGGCCAGCGACGGGCGTTTTCCCGTTTCCCGGCGGCGGAGTCAGCGGCGGCTCGGACGTATACCGCATCGCTCCCGATGGTTCGCCGGCGCGCATGTGGAGCTCACGGGAAGACATCGTGTATGCGCTGGCCTTCGATTCCCAGGACCGGCTGCTCGCGGGCACAGGCAATCGCGGACACATCTTTGCCATCACCGGGATCGACCAGTTTTCTGATCTGCTGAAGGCGGCGGCATCGCAGGTGACCTCGTTCGCCAAAGCTCCCGGCGGCGCACTCTACGCCGCCAGCAGCAATCTGGGAAAAATTTTTGTACTGGGACCGGGCCCCGAGAATGAAGGCACCTACGAGAGCGATGTCTTCGATGCCAAGGTGTTCTCGCGCTGGGGCCGCGCGGAATTTCGTGGTGCGGGAAATGTCGACCTGTTTACCCGCAGCGGCAACGTCGACAATCCCGACCGCAATTGGAGCCCGTGGAAGAAAGTAGATCTGTCGAAGGATGCGGCGACCGGAGTTCCTCCCGCTCGCTACGCGCAGTGGAAGGCGGTGTTGCACGCAGGCAATCCCAAGCCGGTCGTAGACAGCGTCACGCTGAACTACCTCCCAAAGAACGTCGCTCCCGAGATCGACGATGTGACCGTGCAGATAGGCGTTCGCTACATGCCGTTGCCGAAGTCGGCAGGATTAAGCATCAGCACCGACGTCAGCGGATCCTCGGGCGCGCATTTCGAGTCGCCGATCCCGAACACGCGCGACCGCGACTCAATCGGCGTCAAGTGGAGCGCGCACGACGAGAACGACGACCAACTCGTCTACTCCGTCTTCTACCGCGGCGATGGCGAAACCCGCTGGCTGCTGCTCAAGGACAATCTGAGCGACAAGGCGTACTCCTTCGACGCCAGCCTGCTGCCCGATGGGGGATACACCGTGAAGGTCGTTGCGTCGGACGCGCCGTCGCATTCGCCCGGCGAGGCCTTGACCGCCGAGAAAGAAAGCCGCCGCTTCGAAGTCGACACCACCCCACCGCGAATTGAGAACCTGACTGCTGCCGTTGAGGCTGGACAGATTCACGTCACGTTCCGCGCCGGAGACGGCTTCTCCACGATCAAGCGCGCCGAATACTCGGTCGACGCGGGCGAGTGGAAGTATGTGGAACCGGTGGGCCAACTCTCCGACGCGAAGACCGAAAACTACGATTTCAAGATCGCACCCGAAGCCGCGAAAGACGGCTCGTCCGCGGGAGAGCACGTGGTCGTGGTCCGCGTTTACGATCGTTACGACAACATGGGCGCGGCAAAATCGCTGGTGCGAGCAAAGTGAGAACCTTCACGCTGGATTGTCATCCTGAGCGCAGCAACTGCGTCACGAAGTGAAGCAGTTGCGGAGTCGAAGGATCCCTACTCCCTCTTTAGCGGCCGCGGCTTAGCAGGGGGTTCTTACGTTGAAATTGCATCCGAAGCAATCTGTACCCTGTGGACGCCTCGAAGAGCTCGTGGAGCGTCGTAGGGATCCTTCGACTCCGTATGGCCCACGCCTCGCGTGGACCATACTCCGCTCAGGATGACACTTCTGTGACCTGCTACCCCACGGCCAAATAGATGTAGCGCAGAACGAACAGCGCTGTAAGAATCCAAAGCAGCGGGCTGACTTCGCGGAATCTTCCGGCCCCAACCTTCACCAGCGTGTAGGAAATCAATCCCAGGCTCAGTCCCGTGGCGATGCTGAACGTCAGCGGCATGGCCAGCATTGTCACAAAGGCGGGAAGGGCCTCGGTGAAGTCGGCCCACTTCACCCGCGCAATCGATTCGGTCATCAACGCGCCCACGAGAATCAAGGCCGGCGCCGTCGCGTAGCCGGGAATTGCCGTGGCCAGCGGGGAGAAGAATGCGGCGAGAAGAAACAGCACCGCCACCACCACGTTGCTCAGTCCCGTGCGAGCACCGGCGGCAACTCCCGCGGCGCTCTCGATGTAGCTGGTCACGGTGGAAGTTCCCGTCAGCGCGCCGAAGATGGTTCCTACGGCATCCGACAAAAGCGCACGCCCGACCCGGGGAATCTTTCCGTTCTGCACAAATCCGCCCTGCTCGCATACAGCAACTAGTGTTCCCACATTGTCGAAGAGGTCGACGAAAAGGAAGGCGAAGACAATTTCCAGCAGGCCGAGATGCATCGCGCCGCGAAGATCAAGCTGCAGCCATGTCGACGACGGATGCGGCACCGAGAACACGGCTGCCGGCCAATTCGCCATCCCGCGGAAGATGCCGACCAGAGTCGTGGCGAAAATCCCGATCAGAATCGCGCCGCTAATCTTGCGCGCCATCAGGATCATCATGAGCACCAGACCAATGCAGGCCACCTGCACTTCATGGTCCGAAAAACTTCCCAGCCCCACAAACGTAGCGGGATTGGCCACGACCAGCCTGGCATTGCGCAGCCCGACGAAGGCGATGAACATGCCAATCCCAGCGGCGGTCGAGTATTTCAGGCAATCAGGAATACCGTTGACAATCTGCTCGCGAATGCGCGTGACCGTCAGAATCAGAAAGAATACGCCGGAGAAAAAGATCACACCCAGGGCGGTCTGCCACGGGATGTGCATGCCGAGGCAGACGGAATACGTGAAGTAGGCATTCAGCGACATGCCCGGCGCCAGCGCGATGGGATAGTTCGCGTAGAGCCCCATGACCAGCGTCGCAGCCGCGGAAGCAATGCAAGTGGCGAACACCACACCATCCGCCGGCATCCCTGCCTGCGACAGAATCTGCGGGTTCACGACGACGATGTAAGCCATCGTCAGAAAGGTCGTGAGTCCGCCGACCAACTCGCGGCGCACTGTGGTCTGGTTGTCGGCGAGGCGGAAGTAGCGCTCGATCAATGCTGGTCCTTTATGGGTGACAGAACGGAAGCGACATTCTACGGTATTGGTGCTGCCTGCCGCGAAGAGCATTGTCCACCAAGGACACGAAGGTTCACGAAGGAAGGCCTTCGCTGCTGTCGCCAGACTCTGAACTGTCATCCGGGCGCAGCGTCTTGATTGAACTCAACTCGCCGGCATGGCGCAATTCCGGAAACAGCCACGCCCAGACCGCAATCACCACCAATGTACCCACGCCACCGAGAATCACTGCGGGCACGGTGCCGAACCACTGCGCGGTCAGGCCGGACTCGAATTGTCCAAACTCGTTCGACGTTCCGATGAAAATCATGTCGACCGCGGTGACGCGTCCACGCATTTCGTCAGGGGTGGCAAGCTGCGTGAGGGTGGCGCGGATGATGACACTGACCATGTCGCTGGCGCCCAGCAGCAGCAACGCCAGCAGCGAGATCGTCAGGCTGCGCGAGACGCCGAAGATGATGGTGAAGATGCCGAATCCGGCGACCGCCCACAGCAGCGTCGGCCCCGAACGCCCGCGCAACGGGCGATGCGCGAGTAACACAGCCATGATGGCGGCGCCGACTCCGGGCGCGGCACGCAGCAGGCCGAGTCCCCAGGGGCCGGTGTGCAGAATCTCACGGGCATAAACCGGAAGCAGCGCGACGGCTCCGCCGAGCAGCACGGCGAACAGGTCGAGCGAGATCGCGCCCAGGATGAGCTTCTTCCGCCAGATGAAATGCAATCCCGCGAAAACCGTTTTCAGCGACATGGGCTCGCGCGGGCGCGCTTGCTCGCTCGGCTTGATCCGGAAAGTCGAGATGGTCGCGCCCACCGCCGTCACCAGCGCAATGGCGTAGACCGCAGACGGGCCGCGGAACAAGGCGTAGAGGATTCCTCCGAATGTGGGTCCGAGAATTGTTGCTGCCTGAAACGTGGTGGCATTCCACGCCACTGCGTTAGGGAAGTGTTCCTCAGGCACCAGTTGCGGCAGGATGGATCGGCTGGCCGTGCTGTTGAACGAGCGGACTACGCCGATCAAAACCAGCACCACGTAGATGGCTGTGACTGACTGCACGCCACGCTGGGCCAGAGCCAGCAGCAGAGCGAAACAAACCCCGTATCCCGCGTAGCAGGCGGAAAGCACGTCGCGCCGCTCGAAGCGGTCAGAGGTGTGCCCGGAGATCGGGAACAGCAGAATTCCCGGGAGAAACTGCGCCAGCCCGACCAGCCCCAGATCCAGCGGGCGCTTTGTGATGTCGTAGACTTGCCATCCCACGGCAACCGCCTGCATCTCGACGGCGGCCACGATCATGAATCGCGCAATCTGAAACAGCGTGAAGGCCGGATGGGTGAAGGCTACGCGTCCGGCTCTGGCATCGGCGGGTGCGGGCATGAGCTTCTAATGTGCCATAGAAAGGGAGGGACGCGCATGGGACGACAACGGGATTGCAAATCAGGCGCGATTACCGCAGCGTCACAAAGAATCTCTGTCGCGAGAGAAATGCAGATAAAAAGCGACGAGTGCCGCAAAGCCGAACAGCGGAATCATCACTCGCCAGGCGAAGATCGTCAGGTACAAGGCGAACACAATCCCAGCGAGGGTCATGCGCCGCCAGACCCGCGGCAAGGCCCAGAACGAGTTCCACAAGTCCCGCAGCACGCTCGGATTAAGAACCAACTGCGCGTGTGATTTCAGACAAATCCTCACTGGGCGAGAGTTCTCGCGCGGGTAGGGATGCTTCGACTGCGATTAACGTTCGCTGGCCGCGAACGTTATTCTCCGCTCAGCATGACAAGACGGGGAATAGCCGTCACTAACCTCCTAAAACGACTGACACTCCACCCCTTAAGATTGAGACTTCTTTTACGTCTGTCATGCTGAGCGGAGCACTGAGGAGAGCGAAGCGATCCTCAATGCGGAGTCGAAGCATCCCTACCTTCTCTGAGGAATGTATCCAGGAATGCCGCGTCCCAACGAGACCTGCTACGTCACAACCAGGTAGGTGGAATACTGCTCATCCGAAATAGCGGTGAAGGGCAGCATCTGCAAACGCCCAGCCGCAGTTTCCACCTGCCAATCCTGTTTGCCCACTTTTTTCGCGGCGAGCAACTGCTGGCCGGTAACCGCCGGCGGCGCATCGGTGATGGCAAACAGAACCAGCGGACCACAAAGCAGGGCGACCGTTTTCGGATGTCGCGGATCGATCGCTTCAAGACGCATCGTCAATGGCAAATCCAGTTCGACGCGATCGCCCGTCTTCCACTTCCGATGAATAGCTGCAAAGGTACCGGGGATCGCCGCGTCCGGTGCTCGCTTTCCATTCACGGAAATTGAAGCGCCCTCAGCCCACGCGGGAATGCGGAAATTGAAAGCGAACTTGGAAGGCTTGGAAGCTGTTACTTCAAACTGCACCAGACTGTCGAAGGGATAGGCACTCTTCTGGGTCAGAGAAATTCTCGCGCCCTCGTGAATCCATTGCACCGACGACGGGATATAAAGATTCACATAGATCCCGCGCAGATCGCGGAAGTAGCTGCTGATGCCGTAGTCCGCCGCCACCTGCGGCATCGTGCCTGAGCAGCACGGCCAGCGATGGTTGGAATAAACCTTCCGTCCCTTGAAGTTGAAGTCGGCGTAATAGAACGTTCTGCCGTCGGGCTCGAGCGGCTTCGCTCCAAGAATCGTGTTGTACATCACGCGCTCCATGCTGTCGCCGTATCGCGACTCGCGGGTTACACGCATCAGGTAGCGCGTCAGCTTGAAATGGGCGTAGGAGCCGCAGGGGGTTTCAAAGCTGCTGTGCGAATTGGTCAGGCTGGCGTTGACGTCGTCACTGTCAGGCGCGCGCAGCAGCTCGTCCGGTCCCCAGCCCCCGGTCGCGAAACTTTGTGCCGCTAGAAAGTCGAAACCATTCCGCGCGACGCGCAGATACTTGGCGTCGCCCAGCGTCAGGTAAGCCTGCATCGACGAGCACAATGAATTCACGTGGCTGTAAGCGTGGCGTCCGGCGAAGTCGCTGCGGCCTTCGGCCAGCGGACCATAATATTCATCGTCGAGATATTGAACCCCCAGCTTGCGGTAGCGCTCGCCGGCACCTTGCTGATAAGCGAGGAAAAGATTCTCCGAGATCGTATAAGACTCGTCCCAGGTCCACGACTCGTCCTTGTCCGGCCGCCACACGTGACCATGCTCGATGGCTTTCCCCGGCATGTGCGGTTCTGCCGTGTTGGTCGTTTGTTCGAGAATGCGATACGCATCCGCATCGCCCGCCACCTGGTGCGAGTCGATCAGCCCGCAAACCAGCTTGTCGTAACAATAAGTGGGGAAGCGGTTCTTGTCGTAGAAGTCTCCCGAGATG
>Ga0137388_10000970_pt1 | contig 16990 bp, 13 predicted proteins | sample 15con2h14AmetaG_FD_104644 | JGI IMG/M metagenome (GOLD analysis project Ga0137388, IMG submission 104644) | Vadose zone soil microbial communities from Angelo Coast Range Reserve, California, USA - 15con2h1.4A metaG | ecosystem: Environmental > Terrestrial > Soil > Vadose zone > Saprolite...
ATGCATCGGCTGAAACAGGCCTTCAAGCATAAAAAACCTCCGCCGCCTGCGGCTGGCAGCTAGCCCAACACTATCGAAAGCGGCCATTTACGTCAACTTGTCCGGCGGTCCGCTGACGCCGGGCCGAAGGACAATTACCTTCGTGACCTACCCGCAGCCGTTCTACGGTTCTATGTTGCCACTACCAGCAGGAGATGCTTATTCCGCAGGTTTCGTTTCATCAGCGTCGGTTTTTCGACGCAAGCTGATAGCTGACGGCTGAAAGCTGAGAGCTGTTTTGCGGAAAAGGAGTCGGAGTGCGCCTTCAAGCCCATTGTTTTCTGGTATTTGCCAGTCTCACAGTGCCTGTTCTCGCACAGCAGAACGATTCCGCTCCGCTGAATTGTACTCAGTTCGTCGCGTGGACCGCCGGGGGAATGTCCAGCCAGCGACTCGACCGGCTCGCCCACCAGCGAGGAACTGCATTTACCCTGGACGAGGCAACATCCAAGTCTCTGTTGGTGGCGGGAGCAGACCCAGTTTTACTCCGGGGCCTGCCCAACCTAACTTCCGGCAACCTGGATGCGGCCGGCTGTCCCGCGCCGCTGGTGCAAGCTGCAGAGCTGATTAGACAGAAAAAATTTCAGGGAGCCCAGTCCATCTTGCAGAAGTTGATCGCCGCCGACCCCAACAATGGCGCTCTGCACTTTGCCATGGGTTATGTTCACCAACAGCAGGAAGATTGGGACGAAGCTTCGGACTCCTACGAAAATTCAGAGGCGCTGATGCCCAGTCTTTCCGATGTACACAGCCGGATGGCGTATCTGCTCTATCGCTCCGGCGATGGCGACAGCGCCATTGCGGAGGCGCGTACCGCCCTCAGCATCGATCCCGGGAATGCCGAAGCCTATCGCTTTCTTGGCCTGGGTCTGTACGCAAATGGCCGGTACGCGGCGGCGGTTCACGCCTTCCAGGAGTCACTCGCGCGCCAGCCCGGCAACGCTGACGTCTACTACGACATGGGAATTACGCTTCGCGACCAGGGCGACGTCGATGCCGCTGCCGCCGCCTACCGCAAAGCCATCGCGCTAAACCCGAACTTGTGGGAGGCGCATAACAATCTGGGAATGCTGCTGCACGACCTGAAAAGCTTCGACGGGGCCGTCGCCCAATATGTGGAGGCCAAACACCTGGCGCCGGGTGAGTCCTCCGTCCGTAACAATCTCGGCAACACCTATTGCGACAAAGGCGATTACCCGGCCGCAATCAGCGAATTCCGCGAACTCTTCCGCATGGATCCCGGTTGGCAACGTGGTCATGACTGTCTGGCGCGGGCGCTCATGTCCCAGCGCGACTACGAATCCGCAGTCGGGGAACTGAGGCTCGCTATTTTGCAAGATCCCACCAACTCCGACCAGCACCGTTACCTGGGACAGGCCCTTCTTCTGGTACACCGTCAACCGGAGGCAGTGCGGGAACTGCGCCTGGCTGTCCAGTTAGACCCGGACTCTCCGTTGGCCCATCACTACCTGGCCACGGCACTTTTCAATGGAGAGGATTTCAAGGCTGCGGAAACCGAGTTTCGTCAGGCGGTGCGCCTGCAACCCACAGCCAACAACCACTACTATCTTTCCGCCTGCCTGATGAGCCTGGGACACTACGATGACGCTCTCATCGAACTGGAAACGGCGGCCCGCCTCGAGCCCGCGCAGGATCTGTACCGCACTCGCAAGCAAGAGCTGCTCAAGCTGATGAAGGCTTCCAACGTCCACTAAGCAATGAGCTTCCCGGAACGGGAAATTGGCCTGACCGGAGCGCGGCCATTTTCATTGCCCCGGATGCGCTGGCCGCGCAACTGCGCAGCACTTTCGGTCAGTGCCTCACATGAACTGACGTGCTTCGGTGAAGCGGTCTAGCGGACCTAGAATGTTTTTGGATGTGGGCGCGAAAGGGTATTTTCGCGCCGGGAGCAACCATGAATTCCGCCCCACAATCGCAAACCGCCAGTCCGCGTACGATCGCGCCACCTGCACTCCAGGCGGATCCCGAGTTCCGCGGTCGTCCGGTGTATGAAAATCTCCCCAGCTCGCTCCAGCTCGGGCCCAGGCGAAGCGGGTACGGTCTGCCTTGCGCCAAGTGCAAGACGTACTACGGCGCCGATCTGTCCGCGTGCCCGGTGTGTAAAACCGCGGAGCGGGTTTCGCCCACCCTCGTCGCGGCCAGCGCTTCCCTCGGAGAAGTGGCGGAGCCTTACGCTGCGCCCGTGCCTGACGAAGCTGCCCTGGAAGAAGAACGCGAACGTTTCTTGCGTGAATTCAAGTCCCAGGCCCCGCCCATCGACGTAGAAAGTTTCAAGTGCAGCCTGGAACAGAACCATTCGGGCGAACTGGAACCGGCGGCTGTCTGTGAAGAATGCTACATCCGCTTACAGGGACGGGTGGACCTGTTGGAAGCCGCTCTCCACATGGACTTGAAAGAAGCCACGCAGGTGATTTACGACGCGGTATGGTCCGATCCTTCCGATCCCAGCAAGACCTATCACAATGCCGCCCAGGCCATCCTCGGCCAACTACGAAAGCGGGCCGGAATATCGGTAGTGTTGGGGCCACTGCAAGCTCTGCCTCACTAGACGGACTACTCCGCCTTCAGGAGGACCCACTTTCTGCCGGTATACAGGCGGTACCCTGCTCTGTCCTCAACTATCTTCAGTGGTACCGGGCGAGCCAGTTTGTCGTCCATCTTGGCTCCGACGCTGAACAGATCGTTGGCTCCCACGTCCATCACCAGAAACTTTCCCGCTTGTGAAAACCCGAAACCGTACTCGCCCGGCGCCAGCTCCGATCCCTCAATATTCAGCTTCACTTCCGTGATCAGAAATCCCTGGTACCTCGCCTGCACGTCAGATGCATAGCCCGATGTATCCACCAGTCCGGCCAGAACCAGCTTCCCGTCGGCCCCACTGAATCCCGCCGAATTGCGCAATTGCACGGGCGCCGATTGCCCGCGGAAAAAATAGGTTGCCGGAACCACCTTCTTGAGGTCGTCGCCCCCAAGCACTCCAGGCTTCGGCTGTTGTGCCAGCAGCAGACAAGACAAAAGCATCACAGCCATACCAACCCGTCGCTTCATGGATCACTCCTCCACGTTGACTGAAAACTGAAAACTGATATTACTCTAATTACTTCACTCCCTCCGCCACCGCAAATCGCAGCCGCCCGAACGCACTGGGCACATGAAAATTCGGCTCCGGCGTGCCTGTCGGTTGCCAGGCCAGGTAGGTTCGCGGTTCGTTCCTCCCCTCAACCCGATAGAAGTTGGCCCGCCAAATCCCGTTCGAGTCAAAGTTCTGAGTCAGCGCCTTCATCGGAATCGCCAACTCCGCCGCCCATCGACGCGCCTTCGCGTCCACGGTCACCGATCTCTGCATACCGCTCTTGAGATCCGCAAGTCCTCCCGGAAAGATGTCCAGATCAATCCACATGCCGTTGGGGCTCGCTTCAAACTCCCGGTAGTAGCGTTCCCGCGAGGGGTCGGGCTGGAGGAAGGCTTCCACCACGTCGCGGTCCCACAGGTGGTCGCGGCGTCCATCAGGATCGGAGCTCTCGAACACATACAGATCGCGGTAGCGGCACTCAAATCTCAAATAGAGGGTCTGCGGAGACCACAGCACGCGGACCTGGGTTTGGCGTTGCTCGTCAGGATTCTTTCCCTGCCAGTCAGAACAAAAAATGATCGGCTGAGCGCTCTGCCACTCTGGCACGGGATTCGCGGCTTCGAGCTGGATCTCGCGAGCCACGTAGGAAGCGACAACTTCGCCGGTCTGCGAAACACATTGCACCGGCCCTGTCATTTCCCCAACTCCCTTCTTCAATTCGAAGCCGCTCTGAGCTGCCGAACACAACACGAAACCCAGTACTGAACCGAGCACGGTCAGCAATCTTAGTCCGCGTAAGTGCATCAGGAACCGAGAGCCGATTTTATGTGATCTGTGTCGAGTCTCAAAGTCCTGCGGCGAGTGTCTGCGTGACTTGAACAATCAATGGTCAGCCTGCGCCGCCAGCCGTGGTCAAGACTTTACGGCTGCCACCCCCTGTAGTAGGCTGCGCTGGCCGAAAATGACGTGCAAGAAGAGAAGAGGAGAATTCGATGAAGCGTATCCCCTGGTTCGCCGCTTTTCTGTTGCTCTCGGTCACCTGCCTGGCCGACGACTTGTTCGAAATCAGGCCGGTGGCGGAGGGAGTTTACGCTGCCATCGCCAAGCCTGCCTACAAGGTAAACTGTAATGCCGCCATTATTTTTCTTGACGACAGCGTACTCGTAGTCGATACCCACTCCAAGCCTTCGGCGGCGCGCGGCCTGATCGAACAGATCAGGAAGATGACCGACAAGCCGGTGAAATACGTGGTCAACACTCACTTTCATTGGGACCACTATCAGGGCAACCAGGCGTATCCGAGTTCCTGGCCGGCGGGCGTTGAAATCATTTCGTCGGAGGCGACGCGCGCCAGCATCGAACAGCGGGGCATCCCGCGCGTGAAGCATGAAATCATCACCATGCCCCAGGAAATCGAAAAGATGAAAGCCGCCCTGGAAAAAACCAGCGACGCTAAGCAGAAAGACCAAATCACAAACAATCTTACCCAGGCCCAAGACTATCTTGCTGAACTCAAGAGCATGCAGGTGACCTTGCCCACGCTGACCTTCGACCGCAGCCTGATTCTCCACCGCAAATCAAGGATCGTCGAGATCCTCTGGCTCGGAAGAGCACATACCGACGGCGACGTCTTTGTGTACCTGCCAAAGGAGAAGGTGCTGGTCACCGGCGATGCGCTCCACGGCTGGACGCCCTACATGGGCGACAGCTATCCCTACGACTGGATTGCCACCCTCGATTCGGCCGAGAAGCTGGACTTTGATCAAGTCATCGGCGGTCATGGCGAGGTCATGAAGGGGAAACAAAAATTCGAACTGTGGAAAGAATACTTCGGCGAACTGCTAAGTCAGACAGCGCAGACCTACGCCGAGGGCGCCACCGAGGAACAGGCAGAGAAGCGAGTGTCGCAGGCGCTCATTGCAAAGTATGCCGATAAGTTTGACCCGAACTTTCCTCAGAGCGTGGGGTCCAACGTAGCCAAGGCTTACCAGGTAATTGCTTTCATGCACTAGCGTGAGACATCGCGACGTGAGGTGTCCGATTCGCGCTCCGCCTACCATCTACGATTCGGCCGCTTCCCTGGAATCATTTCCCAATCGTGCCCACGGATCCCAACGCTGGCCATGAGGTGCTGTTACTTTTCGCCTTAGGCCAGGGCCGCTTTATATAAGGCGACGAGTTTCGCCCAGGCACGCTCGGCCTCGGGCTGGTTGTAGATCGGCACGCCGTCCCGGGCAGGCATATCCGGCACGCACCAGCCATGCTGGGCTGGATACACTTCGATCTCGGCTGAAACCTTGGCGGCCGCAAAGGCTTCCTTCAGCTTGTCCTTGGCATCCGGCTGACGCGAGTCGTCGTTCGACGCGATCCCGAAATACATGCGAGCCTTGATCTTCGGTGCGAGCAGATGCGGGCTATCGGGTTTGTCGGTCACCAGGCCCCCGCCGTGGAACGACGCGCCCGCACCAATGCGATCAGGCAACGCCGCTGCGGTTCTCACCACCAGTGCGCCGCCCATGCAGTAACCCTGGGTTCCGATCTTTTTTCTCTTGTTCACTTCTTTTTGCGCATCGAGGAAGGCAACGTAAGCGGTGGCATCCTTCTCGGCGTTGCCGGGCGCGTTCACCGACGCCATCAGCGGCTTGAGCTTCGCCATATCGTCCGGATTCTGAAAGTTGAAGGTGGAGGCATCCGTGAAAGGAGCCTTGGACACTCGATAAAACGGATTGGGCACAAGGACGGAATATCCGTCACCCTCAGAGGCAATACGCCTGGCAATGGCGCGCATCGAGGGCCGCAAGCCCAATGCGTCGGGCCAGATCAGCACCCCCGGATGGGAACCAGTTTTCGGGTGAATAAATGCGGCGTCGCAAGTTCCATCCGGAGTCTTGATCTCGACCTCCGTTTCGACCACCTCCAGGCCCGTTGCCGCGGCCGACTGTACCGTCGCAGCCAGGCCCGCCCCCACCAGGAGGGTTGCGAAGTCGCGTCGTGTGATGTCTCCGGAATACGCATCGTTCGTTGGTTGGTTTTTCTGGTCGTCTGTCATGGCTTTTCCTTTAACCAGTTTATCGCTTTTGACCACCTGACCGCATCCTCCGCATCTTGAGGTCGCATCCCCCGTGAGCCCGGCCGAGTGGACGAGGCCGGCACGACCAAATAGATCGGGAGCCCCGCCCCGATCAGGCCGGGAACCCAGGAAAAACTTGCTTTCCGTAAAATGAATCTCGGCCCTAAGACTTTTCAACAATTCGACGGCAGAATAATCACATTGCTGGGATTGGCCGCAGGGTTGCGAACTTGGCGGAGACACACCCGCCTAATGACGCAGCCCAAAGGAAAAAAACTGCCTCAGCCCGCAGCTGTTTGAGCGGATCTGATCTACTTCGCCCCGAAAACCAGAAAGTAGTCCATTCCATCCTTGACGAAGTCGTATTGTTCCAATAGTCGATAGCCGGCCTTGTTCGCCTCCCGGATCACAACCTCGCGGGCCACGCCGTGATTCTCGCCGTTTCCGTTGCGGTCGATCACTCCCACCTTGGCCTCTCCCGCGAGGGACGTTCTCAGGTTGCGCAGCAGTGTGATCGGGTGGGCGATCTCGTGATATGTCTTCAGCAGAAGCACGGCGTCAACCTTCCCGGGAGGAAGAAGCGGATCATCGGGGTTGCCCAGGATCGGTTTCACGTTGTGCAGGTTCTCTTTCCGGGTCCGTGACTCTATGTAACTGATGGCCTCCGGGTTGATGTCGACGGCGTACACGGTTCCGGCGTCACCCACCCGCCTTGCTGCCCGGACCGCAAACCACCCGGATCCCGCTCCGATATCAGCCACGGTCCTACCGGAGGCGATCCCGAGAATATCCATAACCCGATTGATCTGGAGCCGTTCGTCCCGCCCCGGCGAGTCAAAGATGGAAAGATCACCGGTGTATGGCGTACTGGTCTTGCGATTTTCAGTCGGAATGTCAGACTGCGATTGTGCGCGAGCGGTTACGGCGTGGAATTGCAGAATCAGAACAGCCATCAGAGTCAAGCGCTTGACCATAATGCATTCGATTCTAATGCAGGGCGGCAGGCAGGCCTCGCGAAGACGTAGGCATCCACAGGCAACCGAGTCTCCAACAATCAACCAGATGTGCGGAAGGTACAGACCATCGAGGAGAAGGCAGTTGGTTGAGTAGTATTTTGGCGCAGTCTCCGAAGAAGACGAGTGGACTCCCCGCTACGCAAGGCGTACCAGTTCGTGAACAGTGTTCGCTTGGAGGCGTTGAGCTACGGTTCGACAACCTTCCCAGACTAGAGCTGTCTGACTGAGAAATCACAACGCCCGAACTCAAAATAGCGGGTTATGCGACTCTCTTCCGCATCTTCGAGGCTACATCATGTCCAGATTCCGATGGATCTATCAGCTGAACGCGATGATCGGTTCCGCCCCTCAACGCATTGCCCCTGCGGCCTTCGCCATGGCAACCGGAGCGGTGACCGTTGCCGCCTGGCTGAAATACGATCGGTACGAGCGGTACACGCCGTACATCGCCGGCAGTACCAGGAGCGGGACTTGCCAACCGATGCGTTGGCTGACGGCGGTGACGAGTGAAGTCACGCCGGCGCTGAGCACATAGTAGGGGAACGACAGGTGGAAGATGCTCGACCAGATTCGCAGCACCCTTCCGCCTTCAGTCAGCGAGATGATGGTTGCGACCGGGACGGTCTGGACCATGAAGAAGCTTGCCGCCGCCAATGACAACGGTAGCGAGCTTGACGTCCAAAGGCTCCTGCCGGCGAATGCCTGATGCAGAATCCAGCGCCCGATGCCGACCGCGATCGCCATGGTGCAAACGTTGAAAAACATCTGTACGACTTTGGGTTTGCCGCCCGCCGCGGGCAGGCTCTGGACTGCAGTCGATGCCAGGGCGACGAGCAGGGCTTCGAGCAGGCTCAACTGTACCGCTGCGATCAGGACAAACGGAAGATTGACCGACATACTTCCGTTCAATCCGGGCAGCTTTACTTTCATCCTGGAGGCTGCGGCAGCAATCACGACCAGCACAATCGCTTCTCCAGGATGCCAGGTGGTGGCCCGCGTCAGCGCGTAGCCAACCGAACCAAGCCCTGCTGCCGAGATCAGCGCAATGAATGAATTTGTTTTTCGTCGGTTGTAGCTCACAGCATCTCCCCCTTTCTATTCTTGCTTAGCTACAAACCACTCTCACTGCTCTCCGTTTGTATCGATGGAAGATGCCTGGTTAAGACTCGTCGCAGTACCCCAGATCACGCTGGTCGCAGACGTTCCGGAAGTGCCCCAGATCACGCTGTAACCCGACATGCTGCTGGTGCCCCACACCACCGAGTTGGCGGTAGTGGCAGCCGTACCCCAAATTACAGAATTGCCGCTAACGTTAGTGCCCCATATGACCGAAGTGCCCCATATCACGGAAGTACCCCAAACCACCGAGGTGCCCCAGACTACCGAGTTGCCGTTCACCAGAGATATCGTGCCGTTGGAGTTCACTACGGCACGGGGTGAAAGCGCGCTGCCCGAAGTCGCAGGAGCTTTGTCATTGTTCGCCACCGCCGCGGCGACATCCAAGTAGCCGGCTCCCACCGTGAACAGATCGTAATACGAAGTGAAGGTCTGGCCCGTCACCGGGTCAGTGCTTACGCTGGAAGTGGGAAAGGTCTTGTAGGCAGTCTTCATCAGGCGGGCCTTGATTTGGTCCGGGGTCAGAGTCGAATCTTTCTGCAGCAACATGGCAACCACGCCGCTCACTACGGGAGTGGCCATGCTGGTGCCGCTGAGGGTGAAGTAGTTGTACTGGTACGAATTACCCTTGACCCGATTGCCGGGGAACAGCGTCACCAGCGTGCTGGTGGGGGCAATTGTGGATACGATAAGGTTTCCCGGAGCCACCAGGTCCGGCTTGACCACGTGGTCATAAGTGCTCGGTCCTTTCGAGCTGTAACTGGCGATTTGATCGTCGGTCCGAGTGGCCGTGTTCATGGTCTTCATCGCGCCAACCGTAATCACGAATGGATCGTTGCCCGGAGCCGTCACCGTACCGTAGCCGTTGCTGCCGTCTACGCTCACGCGGCCGTAGTTACCCGCGGCCACAACCACCGTGATGCCTGCATTCCACGCCTGCTCCACCGCCTGGCAAAGCGGATCCGAAGCATAGCTACCGAAGACTGGGCGGCCGATGGACAAGTTAATGACTCGGATATTGTAGGTGTTCTTCAGGGCGATGGCCCGCTGGATGGCTGAGATTACCGCGCTGTCCGTACCCACGCCATTCTGGTCAAGGACGCGCAGGTCGACGAGATTTACTCCGTAGGCAATCCCCGCCATGCCGGAGCTTGTGCCGCCGTCATCCGAGCCGTCGCCGGCGAGAATCCCGGCCACGTGGGTTCCGTGTCCATAGGTGTCGTAAACCAGGGTTCCGTACGAGTTGTATTGGCTGGTGCCGGTGAAGTCCTGGTGATAGGCCACGCGGGATTGGTTGTTATAACTTCTCAGGTCGTCGTGGCTGTCATTAATTCCGCTGTCGATGACGGCGACTCCGATGCCCATGCCCCAGGTGCCGAGGCCCAGGTTACGCGCCGCGCTCATGCCGATTGCACTGTCAGTAAGATCGTCGGCTGCCTTCAAGTCATGATCAGGAGAAATAGACGCTACATCGTCATCGTCCGCCAGATCGTTCAGAGCGGCCGCAGACATGGAGAACGCCCCACCGTGGACCAGGGCCAGTCGCGCTCCTAACTTTCCGCCCCGGGCCTGCACTTTGTCAAAGTGCCGTTGTTCAGGCGCCTGCTTGAACTGCACGATGACCCGCACATTTTGCGCGGCTGAGGGTGAGAACCGGGCCTGGTCGGCTAATCCCCGCAGCTCCGGAGCAATCTTCCTGATGGATTCCGGGCGTTGGCCGTAGCCGAGCGTGGCGGTGAAAAGCAGCGCCACCAGTAGAGCTATGCGCCGTCCCCAGGTAGCGCTGCGTCTTTCGTTGCGTTTCATAGTTTCGGTTCCTTTATTCGACCCGTTACGCTTTCAGTTCTCAGGCGTTTGGCTGAGGTCGAGAGCTTCCTCGACATCACTACAAAAGCAAGTGTCATTCCACGGGGGGTCGCGGGTAAGTCGTTGAATCCGAAGCCCAATGGGCGGGCGGCTCAAGTGTGGTTGGGACGAAGTGGCCCAGGCTGCGCCATCCCCGTCCGGGGGTGGCCCTCCTGTGGTAACCATGGTGGGGTTACTGTTGCGATGGAAAAGTCATTCCGCAAAGGCGAATACGTTGCAGAGGCCGCGAAGCGTCAGTGGGGTTTGATGTGCCTACGAAAAAGGGAGCGGACGGACGGTCTCGCGCTTAAGTGGAAAAGATCGTGAAGCGAAATCTGCGAGCCCACGCATCAGACCGGCTGCTTCTCTTGTGGCTCGGGCTCGACGGTCCAGCCTTCGGCTGCCATCTTCTGGTAAAGCCAACGTCTGATTTCCTCTCGAGCGGCGGAACCGACATCCGCAAAAGTTATCCCAGCTCGCCCGTTCGTGCCGGACCACGCCAGCCTGGCCTGCAATTCCACAGTCCCATCCGAATCGGGGAATCCGAAACGAACCCGCAGTGCGCAATCGTGGCCCAGGGGAGTGGTCAAGCCTTCGACGCCCATCCCGCCGGCACTTAAGTTGGTGATAGCGCACGTCACCGCCTGGCCCTCTGCCGTTATCAGGGATGCTGGAACGTTCAGGTCCGCGCGGAAGTCCTGCTGCTCTTCGTAACTTAACGACCCGAGCGCAAGGGCCGTCGCGCGCCGAGCCGAGGAGAGCCCATATTGCCGCAGCTTTCGACTTAGAGTCCGTCGCGAGATACCAAGTTGCGCAGCGGTCTTGCCTCGATGTCCACGCGTGTTCTCCAAGGCTTTCCCGATGGCCTGGGCCTCCAGGCTGTCTAGTCGAGTGTCAGACGGGGTACTCTCCATTTGCCCGCTGTCATCTGTATGGGCGTTTGTAAGTTCCTTGCGAACCTCCGCAGATCCAATCTCCGCGCCTGATGCTGACACCATGACTTTGTTCACCACATTTTGCAGTTCGCGAACATTCCCTGGCCAGGAGTAGGACTCGAGTGTCCGCAAGGCATCGCGAGAAAACATGAGACCGCTTCCTCCCTGCGCGAGAAGGTGCTCGGCCAGGGCTACGATGTCGTCGGGCCGCTCGCGCAGCGGCGGCACGCAGAGCTCAAACTGACTGAGGCGATGGTAAAGGTCTTTACGGAATCGCCCTGCGCTTACTTCCTCTTTCAAATTGCGATTAGTGGCGGCGACCACACGCACGTCCGTCGTAATCTTGCGATGCCCGCCCAGCCGATAGTACGGGGCCCGGTCCAGGATGCGGAGCAGTTTCACCTGCACCTTGAGATCGAGTTCTCCGATTTCATCCAGGAAAATAGATCCCTGATGGGCGAGTTCGAAAAGTCCAGGCTTGGCCGTGTCGGCTCCGCTGAACGCGCCCTTTTCGAAGCCGAATAGTTCGCTCTCCACCAGGTTTTCGGGCAAGGCCGCACAGTTGATGTCAACGAACGGTTTGTTGGAGCGCAGGGAATGCTCGTGGATGGTGTGTGCGATCCTTTCCTTACCGGTGCCAGTTTCGCCAACAATCAGTACCGTTCCGACATGGCGCGCCACCCGCTCCACCATGGCCATAAACTTGCGCATGACCTCGCTGGCCACGATGAACTGCGGACCTTGGACCGGGTTGTCGGAAGTCGTCAGCGTGGCCATTCTATCCGGGCGGAAAATCGTGTCATTGGATTTATCTGAAACCGCAACCTGAACCCTGCGCCGCAATGCCTGCACCGCGTCGAGCTATCCCCCAAGAATGTCACAGCGATGGTTGACATCTAGCACCTGATACGGTTCCTGCGATCACTTTAGTAATGAGCCGGAACCTGTTACCAGGTTGCTTGCGCTTGGCGCACATGGGACAGTTTGTCTCCGCCCCGATTCAGACGCCAGTCAACCATCTTTTTCTTTTTCAGCCGTTTAGCACGCTTGGCTCTGGTCACTCCCGTGCTCTATCAGGCAGGGGCGAGGGTGTTCGTGAATGCGAAGGGTGGCAATGGGGGAATAGGTTCTAAAACCAAGGTAATGGCGATACCCCTCGGCGCGGTTCTTAGCGAGTGCAGAAACAGCTAAGATGTTTTTTTCCATGCCAATACGAGCGAGAATATTCATCGCGGTTACGGCGGCGTGTGGCGCCACAGTGCTAGCGATGGCTTTGCCGCATTGGCACTCCGACGATCTGCTGAAGTTCGCCTGCTATCTGTTGATTGCGGTTCTCGCCTCCACCATGAAGGTGCGGTTGCCCGGTATCGAGGGCACCATGTCGGTGCACTTCCTTTTCGTTCTGCTCGGCATTCTCGAACTGTCACTACCAGAGACGCTGGTCATTGGCTGCGCGGCCGCCCTGGTGCAGAGCGTGTGGAGACCCAAGAACCCACCCGAGCCGGTGAAGGTGGTGTTCAACGTCCTCAGCATGACGGCGAACGCCATCTGCCTGACTTACGTCGCCTACCATTTGTGGGCGGGATTTCTCAGGAACAGCATGCCTCTTTTGTTGGTGCTGGCGGCCTGCGCGTACTTTCTGAGTAACACCGTGCCCGTGTCGATCGTGATTTCGCTCACCGAGGAAAGGTCGCTGCGTAGAATCTGGGCGGAAACTTACTTCTGGTCATTTCCGTACTACCTGGTCGGGGCTGCTTTGGTGGGGTTCGTCAACTTCGCCAACCGCTATGTGGGGTGGCAGAGTTCGCTTCTGATCCTGCCCGTGATGTACTGGATCTACCGTTCCTATCATCTTTACCTGGGACGTCTGGAAGATGAAAAGAAACGCGTCGAGGTCGAAAAGCTGCAAGTCGAAGCCGAAAAGCGACACGTGGAACAGGTCTCTGCGCTCCACCTCCGGACAATTGAAGCCCTGGCCCTCGCCATCGATGCCAAAGATCACACCACCCATAAGCATTTGCACCGCGTGCGTACCTATGCCCTCGCTATTGCTACAGAGATGGGGCTGGACGACCAGGAACTGGACGCTTTGCGAGCCGCCGCTCTGCTTCACGACGTCGGCAAGTTAGCTGTGCCTGACCACATCATCAGCAAGCCCGGCCGTCTGACTCCGGAAGAGTTCGAGAAGATGAAAATTCACCCAGGCGTCGGAGCGGAGATCCTGGAGAAAGTAGCCTTTCCCTATCCGGTGGCTCCGATCGTGAGGTCTCATCACGAAAAATGGAACGGCAAGGGGTATCCGGACGGTCTCAAAGCCGAACAGATTCCCATCGGTGCCCGCATACTGGCGGCCGTAGATTGCCTCGATGCTTTGGCATCGGATCGCCAGTACCGCAAAGCCCTGCCCCTGGATGAGGCGATGAAGAAGGTGATCGAGGATTCCGGCATATCATTCGATCCGAAGGTGGTCGAGATTCTTCAGCGCCGTTACATTGAACTGGAGAGCGTTGCACTCAACACCCTGGCGGCGGCCGAGGAAACCGCAACATCCACTGTGCAAAAGGTGGAACGAGGCGAAAAACCAGCCGCCGGCTTTGAGCTTAACTCCAGCCGTCGCCGCGGCAGCGAAACCGATTTCCTCTCCTCCATTGCTTCCGCCCGGCAGGAAGCTCACACTCTTTTCGAACTCAGCCAGGATTTGGGAAACTCCCTCAGCCTGGACGAGACTCTCTCGCTGGTGTCAGTACGGCTTCGCAAGCTGGTTCCTTACGATTCGATTGTCGCGTTCGTCCGGAAGGGCGATCTCCTCATTCCCGAATTTGTCAGCGGAGATAATTTCCGCCTGCTGTCATCGCTGGAAATCCCGGTCGGGCAAGGCCTCTGCGGCTGGGTCGCGGAAAACTCGAAACCCATCATTAACGGGAACCCTGCGGTCGAGCCGGGATATGTGCAGGATCCGAAGAGGGTCACAGAACTCCGCTCCGCGTTGGCTGTGCCCCTGGAGGGCGTAAACGGACTGGTGGGCGTGCTGGCGCTCTACCAAGCCGAGGCCGATGCATTCACCGGCGATCACCTGCGCGTCCTGCAGGTCATTACTTCCAAGGTTGCACTTTCCATTGAGAATGCATTGAAGTATCGCCAGGCGGAGAGTTCCGCCACCAGCGACTACCTGACCGGGTTGCCGAATGCACGCGCCTTGTTCATGCATTTGGACAAGGAGCTGGCGCGGTGCAGGCGGGAAAATTCGGTCGCTGCAGTCATGGTGTGCGATTTGAACGGATTCAAACAGATTAACGATCGACACGGCCATTTGGCAGGCGACAAGGTACTCAAGCTCTTCGCTGAACTGTTGCGGAAGGTGTGTCGCGAGTATGACTACGTGGCGCGCATGGGCGGAGACGAGTTCGTCATCGTCGCGCCCAACATGGCAGTGGAGGCCGTCAGCGAGAAAGCTGTCCTGATGAGCGCCATGGCGCAAGAAGCCGGCCGCCAGGTATCCGACAAATATCTGTTGTCCTTGAGTTTGGGCGCGGCCTTCTACCCGCAAGATGGGTTGGACGTAGAGCAGCTCCTGGCCGAAGCTGACAGGAAAATGTATGCAGCCAAGCAGCTACACTACGAGCGCGCCGACGCGGAGTCGCCTCACCGGGCGAAGCACTCTCACCCGCTTTCTGTGAACTAGACCCTGGGCAACTCCGTTTCCCCTTGCCCCATCAGCGATTACGAAAGTTTCTAACCCAGCCACCATATCTTTGTTATTGAGTGAGTTAACTGATATTCGTCGTAGTGACAAGCTGCATTTTCAGGCGCCGGGACTTCCATGCGCAAACTCATCAGACACGTGGCCAGGATCGTGACGGTATTGCTGCTCGGCGGCTTTCTCGGAGCCACGCTCGTGCGCCTGGCCCCCGGACTTACCGTGGACGAGCAGGAACTGGATAGCCGCCTGAACCACGAAAGTATCCAGGCCCTCCGGCAAGCTCGCGCCATCGATGACAGCCTGCCGAGTTTCTACTTCCGCTATTTGAACCGCCTCGTGCATGGCGATCTGGGAACTTCGCGAACTCTGCAACAACCCGTGCGGCAACTTCTGGCTGAGCGGCTTCCCGAAACGCTGAAGTCCGTGGGGCTCGGATTGGCGCTGGGTTGGACGCTTGGATTGGCTCTCGCCATCGCCACCGTGATGTCGCGGAGCTGGTACGTCGATCTGGTCAGCAGCCTGCTGGCGGGCGTTTTGCTCTGTATCCCCGCCGCGGTGCTGGCACTTCTTTTCGTGATTGCGCGGGCGCCGGGGCGACTGGTCCTCGGCCTCATCGTCTTTCCCAAGGTCTTCCGTTACGCGCGCAATCTTCTGGAACGCAGCGCGTCTTTGCCGCACGTGCTCACTGCCTGGTCAAAAGGACTCGGCGGCTTTCGGATATTGCTGTGGCACATCCTGCCAGTTGCTGCTCCGCAGCTGCTGGCCTTGGCGGGAGTCTCGGTAAGCCTGGCGTTCGCGGCCGCGATCCCGGTGGAGGTCCTCTGCGATCTGCCTGGCATCGGCCAGCTCGCCTGGAAAGCTGCCTTGGGGCGCGACCTCGAACTGCTGGTGAACATAATGATGATGGTCACGCTGATTACGCTGGTGGCCAACTCCACCTCCGAACTAGTGGAGCATTCCGCGCGTACGGGGACAGCATGAAGTGGGCGCGCATCGCGGCGATCGGGCTTCTGGTGGCAATCTCGGCCGCCTGCCTGCTGGCGGAGTTTGTGGCCCCGGCTTCCTACATGCACCAGTTCCGCGACCTGCCCGATGCGACGCCTTCCCGCCAACATCCGCTCGGAACGGATGGCCTCGGACGCGACCGTCTTTCCCGGCTGCTTTACGGCACACGCGTATCGCTCTTGTTAGCCCCGGCGGCCGCGCTGCTTTCCAGCCTGCTCGCCGCCCTCATCGGGGCCGCGGCGGGTTTTGCCGGTGGCTGGGTGGAACGCTGCATGATGGCGACGACTGACTTGTTCCTCTCGCTGCCCTGGCTCTTCCTGCTCATCACCGTTCGCGCGCTTCTGCCCCTGAACGTCTCACCGATCACCTCGGTGGTGATTACGTTTGCACTGTTGGGATGCCTGGGGTGGGCGGGGGCCGCGCGTGTGATCTGCGCTGACGCACGCACTCTCTGCCGGTCCGATTTCATACTGCTGGCCCGCGCTTCCGGAAGCGGCGGCTTGCGCCTGCTGTGGCGCCACATTCTCCCCAACCTGAGGCCGATCCTCTACGCCCAGTTCTGGATCTCGATCCCGGTTTTCATCCTGACTGAAGCCAACCTCGGCATTCTTGGCTTGGGGGTGGCGGAGCCCCTTCCTTCCTGGGGCAGCCTGCTGCGTGAGTTGGAGAGTTTCTCGGCCTTCTCCGCCCAGCCCTGGCAGTTCGCACCCCTGATCTTATTCATTGTGGTGGTCAGTAGTTTTCACCTTGCCTTGCAAAAACAGGAGCTTTCGGCATGAGGCAACATCTGCTTCGTTTGGTTTTCCTGCTTTCCGTCGTCGTCACCGCCGTTGGCGCGGCGGCGCAGTCCGGCGCCCAGTTGCGCTTCTGCCTGCGGTCGGAACCCAAGACCTTGAACCCCGTGCTGGTGGCCGATGATGCCTCGGACACGATTCGCTATCTCACGGGCGGCGTGTTGATGCGCTTGAATCGTCAGACCCAGCAACTGGAGCCCGGACTGGCCACGTCGTGGAAGGTCAGCGACAACGGCAAGACCATCAGCTTCAGACTGCGCCAGAACGTGAGCTTCTCCGACGGCACTCCGTTTTCCGCGGAAGACGTTGTTTACACCATGCAGCAACTCATGGACCCCACGCTGCACTCGCCTACCGGAGACGCGTTCCGCTCCGG
>Ga0137388_10000973_pt1 | contig 16953 bp, 11 predicted proteins | sample 15con2h14AmetaG_FD_104644 | JGI IMG/M metagenome (GOLD analysis project Ga0137388, IMG submission 104644) | Vadose zone soil microbial communities from Angelo Coast Range Reserve, California, USA - 15con2h1.4A metaG | ecosystem: Environmental > Terrestrial > Soil > Vadose zone > Saprolite...
ATAGGTGACGTCACCTCAGTGGCTAAAGCCACGCTCAATTTTGTGGCTCTTACGGCGCGGCTTGAAGCCGCGCCCTTTCAAAACTTATGCACAGATGGCGCGCTTCGTCGAGGATTTGAAGAAAGCCGCGCTGGCAATTCAGCGCTAGGTAGGGATCCTTCGACTCCGCGGAGCGATTCGCTCTTGCGAATCGCTCTGCTACGCTCAGGATGACAAACCATAGAGTCATTTTTGGTAGATCACTCCACCCTTCATTACGAAAGCGACGTTGCCGAGGACGCTGACGTCCTGCAGCGGGTCGCCGGGGACGGCGACGATATCGGCGAAGTAACCGGGATCGAGTGAGCCGATCTGTCCTTCCCAGTCTAGCAATTTTGCGCCGTTCAGCAAATCCGCCTGCAGTACGGCGAGGGGCGACATGCCGAACTTCACCATGAGGGCGAACTCGCGGGCTTGCGTGCCGTGGGGAAACGGGCCGACGTCGGAGCCGAGCGCCATGGGGACTCCGGCGGCAACCTGCCTCTTGAATTCCTGGGCGTGCATATCGAGCATCTGGCGTTCGCGAGCGGATTGCTCGGGCGTGGCGGCGTGGTCGGCGAAGTATTCGAAGATGGTGAAGGTGGGGACTGCGAAGATCTGCTTTTCACGCATGAGGCGCATGGTTTCTTCGCCCAGTTGGTTGGCGTGGTCGATGGAAATGACCCCGGCTTGGGCGGCGTAGAGAGTGCCGGGCTCGCCGGTGGCGTGCACGGCGATGTGTTTACCGAGCCTGGCGGCCTCCTTGACGGCGGCGGCGAGTTCGGGCTCGGTGTATTGGTAGACAGTGTGGAATTTTCCGTCGCGCACGGAGTCGCGGCCGGTTTCATAAATCTTAATGAAGTCGGCGCCTTCCTTGAACTGCTGGCGGATGGCGGTGACGAGTTCGTCCGCATTGTTGGCGTAGGTGGCGTTGGGCAGGACATGCTGCTCGGGATTGTAGTTGAGGGCGTCCTCGTGTCCGCCGAGGATGTTGATGGCGTTGCCGCTGATGCGAAGGCGCGGGCCGGGGATGAGTCCCTGATCAATCGCGTTGCGGACGGCAGTGTCAGCGGAGCCGGCGCCTTCGGTGCCCATGTCGCGTTCGGCGGTGAATCCCGCCATGAGGTCGTCGCGGGCGGCCAGCGTGGCGATGATCGTGCGCTGGGGCACAGATTCCTGAACGGTTTGTAGATCCTCGGCGCCGGGATGCAGGAAGAGATGAATGTGGGCATCGATCAGGCCGGGGAGTAAGGTGCGGTCTCCGAGATCGATTACTTCCGCGCCGGCGGGATGCTTGACGGAACTGCCGGCTTCAACGATGCGCTCGCCCTGAACCAGAATTTCGCCGGGCTTCACGATGCGGCCGTTCTTGACGTCGAGCAGGCGGGCGGCGTGCAGGATGATGGGATGCGAGGGCTGGGACTGGGCGGAGAGTTCTTGAGCTGTGCCGCAGAGCAATAGAGTCAGCAGCGATGACGAGAGCGTCCGAAACGTGGTCATGATCGGACGCGATGGTACCACCTTGCGCTGAGCAGCCGCCAGATGGAATGCTGCAAGACGACAGTGTTCAGGTGGCTTTTAGAAGCTGCGGGGAAATTCTCTTCAAGGGCAGACTCATCTCGGCCGCTAAAGCCGCGGTCTTTTTCATGGCAGTTGCGGCGCAGCTAAAGCCGCGCCCTTTCCAAACCGAGTCGCGGATTTCAAGGACAGGAGGGAGGGCGGAGAGGGTCCCGGGGTGCCATTGTATTGTTCAGCTTGTTGGGCGGACAAAGGCGGGCAAAATACGGGATGGTTTACGGTCTGAGATAGAATGGAAAGGATTTAGGGGCGTATTACAGGGTCTGTAAAACCTGTATGCGTCGGTTCGATTCCGAGCCGCGCTTGCAATCTTTCCGTGAGTTTTTCCGACCTTCAGACATGACCAACAGATGGAAACGGTACGTGCTGAGTTTCCTGATTGCTATGCTGACCTCTTCTGCCACAGGTCAGAGAGCGGCTCCACGCGGCAACGACGGCGCATGGGTGTTGGCCTGGAGCGACGAGTTCAATGGACCAAGCGGTTCGCCAGCCGATCCCGCAAAGTGGGTCCTGGAAACCGGAGGAGGAGGTTGGGGCAACCATGAACTGGAGTACTACACCAGCCGTCCGCAGAATGTTTCCCAGCAGGACGGCAACCTGGTCATCAAGGCGATCCCTGAAAAATATACCGGCACGGACGGTGTAACACGCGACTATACGTCTGCGCGTCTGAAAACACAGGGAAAGTTTGCCCAGGCTTATGGCCGATTGGAAGCTCGCATCAAGATTCCGTATGGACAGGGGATGTGGCCTGCGTTCTGGATGCTCGGAGAGGACATCGACAAGACCGGCTGGCCGGCGTGCGGTGAGATTGACATCATGGAGAATATCGGGAAAGAGCCCGGCATGGTTCATGGCACAATTCACGGGCCTGGGTATTCGGGCGAAAAGGGAATTGGCGCTCCTTATACGGTTTCGGGGAAACAGAAGTTCGCGGATGACTATCACCTCTTTGCCGTGGAGTGGGAGCCGGCAGTGATCCGCTTCTATGTGGATAAGGATCTGTATGCGACGGTAATTCCGGGTGATCTTCCCAAAGGATCGAAATGGGTTTACGATCACCCATTTTTCTTGCTGTTGAATGTTGCGGTCGGAGGCGACTGGCCCGGGAGTCCCGATCCCACCACCATCTTCCCCCAAACCATGCTGGTGGATTATGTACGGGTCTACCGCAGAGCCAACTGACCAGCGACCCTGCACCAGGCCCACCGGGCTTGCCGACACACACTCGCAATTCAGGAAGGCTTGCTGCCGCCTCTGGCGTGGTCGTAGACTTGTGCCCGCATTCAAGGCAATTCACCCGCAAAGGACCGAATGTATCGTCACAAGCTGTTCTTAGACGCAAAACTGATTCTCGCCCTTGCCGCATTCTGCTTCATTTTCTCCGGCGCCGAAGCTCAGAGTGCGCCTGCTGACGCGGTTGCCGACTACGTGCGAGCGGAAATGCAGAAGCAGCACATCCCCGGGGTCGCGCTTCTGGTCGCGCGGCAGGGAAGGATCGTTCGCGCGGAAGGCGTTGGTCTGGCGAATGTTGAACTTGAAGTTCCGGTGAAGCCAGAGACGATATTCCAGTCGGGATCGGTCGGGAAGCAGTTCACCGCCACGGCGGTGATGATGGTCGTCGAAGAAGGCAAGGTGAGTCTGGATGACCCGGGCCAGTGAAGGGTACTCGTGCCATATTTGGCTCCGAATGCGGTGACGATGCGCGCGAGATCCTTCGCTCCGCCTGAAGGACGGCTGCGCTCAGGATGACGCCCTCCAAGAGCGATTGCGGCGAATTCAAACCCGCACCACTACCCAATGGCGCTTATTTTTTACGACTTGCGGGCTGCTTTAGGAATCTAAGACTCGCGAAAGGCGGCTCTGCTACCCTGTTTCCGGTCGGCTAGCTCCAACTCCTTATGTGGTTAGTTCGCCTGGCGCTGCGGCGTCCCTACACGATTGCTGTCTCTTGCCTGCTGGTCATGCTGCTGGGGGTGCTGTCCCTCACCCGCATGCAGGTGGATATTTTCCCGGTCATCAACATCCCGGTGGTTGCGGTGGTGTGGAACTATCCCGGGCTTTCGGCGCAGGACATGGAACGGCGTGTGGTGCTGATCAGCGAACGGGGCTACTCCACTACGGTAAATGGAATCTCACGCATCGAATCGCGCTCGATCTCGGGAATCGGGCTGCTGAAGGTGTATTTCCAGCCGGGAACGGACATCGGGGCGGCGATTGCGCAGATCTCTTCCGTTTCCAGCACGATTCTGCGAATCGCGCCTCCGGGCATCACGCCGCCGAGCGTGATTCAGTTCAATGCCACGAATGTGCCGGTGGCGCAGCTGACAATTTTCAGCAACACACTTCCTGAGCAGCAACTTTACGATTACGGCCTCAACTTCATTCGTGTCCGGCTGTTTACGATTCCGGGTCTGTCGACTCCTGCGCCCTTTGGTGGCAAGGAGCGGCAGATCATCGTAGACATCAATCCGCAGGCCCTGGCTGCGAAGGGGCTGTCGGCGGGGGATGTAGTGAGTGCGCTGCAGGCGTCGAACGTCATTCTGCCGGCGGGGGACGCGCGCATCGGAAGCACCGACTACATCGTGCAACTGAACTCCAGTCCAGATACGGTTGCGCAGTTTCGCCAGATTCCGATCAAGGTGGTGGGCTCGGCTCCGGTGTTGCTCGGCGACGTGGCAAAGGTTTCCGACAGCTTTGCCGAACAGCGCGCCATCGTCCACGTGAACGGCAAACGCGCGACCTATCTTGCCATCCTCAAACACTCTGATGCATCGACGCTGGCGGTCGTGGAAGCGACGCGGGAGGCGCTGCCGCTCATCAAGGCGTCGGCGCCGCAGGGCATGGAACTCAAGATTGACTTCGACCAGTCGGTGTTCGTGCGGGGAGCCATCATGGGAGTGGTGCGGGAGGCCATCCTCTCTTCGATCCTGGTTTCGCTCATGATTCTGGTTTTCCTCGGAAGCTGGCGGAGTGTGATCGTGGTGTGCACCTCCATTCCGCTGGCGATTTTTACGGCGATCATCGGCCTGAACCTGAGCGGCGACACTATTAACATCATGACACTGGGAGGGCTCGCACTGGCGATTGGCATGCTCGTGGACGACGCCACGGTTGAGATTGAGAACATCAACCGCAATTTCGATATGGACAAGCCGATCACGGTGGCCATTCTGGATGGTGCGAGCCAGATTGCGGTGCCCGCGATTGTGGCGACGCTGGCGATCTGTATTGTGTTTTTCCCGGTGGTGCTGCTGTCGGGCGCGGCCCGCTACTTGTTCACGCCGATGGCTTTGGCGGTTGTGCTGGCCATGCTCGCGTCGTATTTGCTGTCGCGCACGTTGGTTCCGACATTGTCGCGAATCTTGTTTGAAGGTCATCGCGAATCGGATCACGCCAAAGAAGAGCCAAAAGGCATCGGTGGACGGCTCAACCGAAGACGGGAACGCGCTTTTGAGCGGCTGCAATCCGCCTATGGCAGCGTGCTGGAACTGGTGCTGCACCATCGGGTGTTTGCGATGTGCGTGTTCGTGCTTCTTTTTGGGGTGACGGCGGTGCTGCCGTTTCTTGTCGGCAGCGATTTCTTTCCGAGCGTCGACGTCGGACTCATGCAGCTTCACTTCCGTGCCCCGATCGGAACCCGTCTGGAGAATACGGAAAAGCTGTTGGCGCAAGTAGAAGGCCGCATTCGGCAGATTATTCCCGCCGATGAAGTTGACACGATCAACGACATGCAGGGGATTCCGACCTCGTACAATCTCGCGTTTGTGCCCACCGACAACGTTGGTGACATGGATGCCGAGATTCTGATCGCTTTGAAGCCCAAGCATCATCCGACTGACGGATATATGCAGCAAATCCGCGAACAGCTGCCGCGGGAGTTTCCCGGGTCGAGTTTTTACTTTCAGTCGGCGGACATCGTGAGCCAGGTGCTGAATTTTGGCGTGCCTTCACCCGTCGATATTCAGGTGGAGGGCCCGAATCTGGACCAGTCCTACCAGATCGCGCAGCAATTGCAGGAGGAAATCCGCAAGGTACCTGGGGCGGTGGATGTGCACATCAAGCAGGCGATCCGCTATCCGGCGCTGCGGATCAACGTTGACCGGGAGCGAGCCGCGCAACTTGGGCTAACGGAGCAGAGCGTGGCGAACAGCATGCTTATCTCGTTGTCTTCGAGTTCGCTGATTGCTCCGTCATATTTTCTGAACCCGGCGAATAACGTGAACTATGTGGTCGCCGTACGCATTCCGCCTGAACGCTTCGATTCGGTAGACACGCTTATGAGCACTCCACTCAGCCTGCCCGGATCGGCCGCGCCCCTGCAACTAGCAGGCACACCGCAGACACAGCCTATCCCGCAACCACAATACGAGACGTTATCCAACGTGTCGCGGGTCGTTCCGGATTCCGTTCCGGCAGAGGTAAATCATTACACCGTGCAGCGGGTGATCGACATCAATACGAACATACAAGGGCGCGATCTGGGGTCTGTGGTCAGCGGTATTCAGAAGAAGATCGACGCTCTTGGAAAGCTGCCCCAGGGGACGCGGGTTACGGTGCATGGCCAGTATGAAGTGATGAATCAATCGTTCCGCAGCTTGCTGCTGGGACTGATCCTGGCGATTGTGCTGGTGTATCTGCTGATCGTGGTGCTGTTCCAGTCGTGGAAAGATCCTTTTATTATCATGATTGCGGTGCCGGGCGCGTTGGTCGGCATTCTGTGGATGCTGGCACTGACGGGCACTACGATCAATGTGGAGTCGCTGATGGGCTCGATCATGGCGGTGGGAATTGCAACATCCAACTCGATCCTGCTGGTCAGTTACGCGAATGATGCGCGGGTTGAGAGGAATATTTCTCCCCTTGAGGCTGCCCTGGAAGCGGGAAAGACGCGGCTGCGGCCGGTGCTGATGACGGCTTTAGCCATGATTATCGGTATGATTCCCATGGCGCTGGCTCTGGGTGAGGCCGGCGAGCAAAATGCGCCGCTCGGCCGCGCGGTGATTGGAGGTTTGCTGGTGGCCACGGTGGTTACGCTGTTTATTGTCCCGGTGGTTTATTCGCTGCTGCGCACGGATTTTCCGACGCGGCACTTGTTGGACGAGAAGTTTGCTGCCGAGGCGCGGGGGGAAACGTTTGAGGTGAAGGGACTGTGACAGCGGAAACACAAGGACGGCGGAGCGGTTCCGGCTGGCTGTATCTGACGGGATTCGTGGCGGTGATCGTGGCGGGAGTCATGGCATTTGTCCTGTTTACCCGGCAACGCAGTCACGTCGAGGCGGCTACCGCGAAACTGACCGTCGAACAGCAGAGCGGGCCGACTGTGGAAGTGGTGACCGCGCATCGGGTGACGGGCTCGGATCAGCTGCGGCTGATTGGGGAGGCTCATCCTTTTCAGACCGCAATTGTGTACGCCAAAGTAGGCGGCTACATGCGCAGCATTAACGTGGATAAGGGTGATGCCGTGCGGGGAAACCAAGTGATCGCCGTCATCGAATCGCCTGAAACCGACAAGCAGTATCAAGCCGCGGTGGCAGATGCCCACAATAAGGAACTGATCGCAGGTCGCGCCGCGATGCTAGTGAAGGAGAAAGTTATTTCGCAGCAGGCTGCGGACCAGGCCGAGGCGGACGCCACTGTGTCCAAGTCGCAAGTGGAGCGTCTGGGGACCCTAAAGTCCTATGAGCAGATTCGGGCGCCGTTCAGCGGAACAGTTACCGCTCGATTTGCTGATCCGGGTGCTCTTATCCAAGATGCTGCGACATCGCAAACTAGCGCTCTGCCGGTGGTTGAGATTTCGGAGACTCAGCGGCTTCGCATTTACATCTATGTGGACCAGGCGCATGCGGCCTTTGTGCGTACTGGAGACCAGGTCACGATTCTCGATCAAGCGCGTCCCGACGCCAAGGTCTCGGCGCGCGTTACGCGCACGAGCGGCGAGATCGATCCCAAGACACGGACTCTGCTGGTCGAGATCGATGTGGCCAATCCGCACAACCGGATTCTCGCCGGTAGCTTTGTGCAGGCAGAATTGAAGCTGCAGACGCCGCACTATGTTGAGGTTCCTTCCGATGCGCTCATCGTCAAGGGAAATCAGACGCTGGTGGCGACGATCACTCCTGACAACATTGTGAGATTCAAGCAGGTCATCGTTGCGGATCAAACCGGCGAGAGTGCACGATTACTCAGGGGTCTGAATGAGGGAGAGCGAGTGGCTCGCAACCTGGGCGAACGCGCCACCGAAGGCAGCAAAGTGCAACCAGTTGTGCGGCCGGGAAGCTAAGTCCCTTACTTCTTTTGCAGTTGGTCGAGTTCAGCCAAGACTTCATTGCTGTGTCGGCTGGGATCCACACTTGTATACGTCTTGGCGATTTTGCCGCTGGGGTCGATGATGAAGGTGTTCCGCTCAGCAAACTTCACCACTCCCAGGTTCTTCAGGGATCCATACTGCTCCGTGACCTTGTGGTTGGTGTCAGCCAGCAGTTTGAAGTTTAAGCCTTCCTTGGAGCAGAACTTCTTGTGGGAGACGACGCTGTCGAGGCTCACGCCTAGAACTGCGGCATTGCGCTGGGCATACCTGGGTTGGTCGACTTGAAAGTTGTGCGCCTCGCGTGTGCAGCCGGGGGTTTGATCCTTGGGATAGAAATAGAGGATCACCCATTTGCCGCGGTAGTCCTGCAAGCTTACGGAGGTTCCTTCCTGGGAGGTCAAGGTGAAATTGGGGGCCGGGCTCCCTTCGGAGGGCGGTGCTGAGCGCGACAGCGTCCGCGGAACTAGAAGGATTGCCGCGACGACTACGACTATCAGAATCAGAATCCGAAGCATGGTTTTCCTCCGGCTGGCGCTCGACAGGCAATTCTAAATCAGATCCCTGGGGCATCGGTGAGTTCTCTGTTCGGGAAAACGGCAAAATCGTCATCGCAGAGTTCGCGGAGAAAGGCCGCAGAGTCCGCAGAGCGGGGTACCCGTTTTCGAGGATCGGCCAGCAAGAATCGTAGCAATTGATATGATGGAGTATTGCGCCTTGCACGACGGAGAAACCAGACGTGGCTCAGACTGAAACTGACGGCTTAGAGGTGTTGGAAACCCGGGAATGGGTCGACTCCCTGGATTATGTCCTTTCGAAGGGCGGCCCGAATCGCGCGGGACGGTTGCTGCAGCAGCTGGCTCTGCACGCGCGGCGGGAAGCCGGCATCAATCTTCCTTTCTCGGCGACCACGCCCTACCAGAACACGATTGCCGCCCAGCAGCAGGCTCCTTTTCCCGGCAGTCAGGAAATGGAACGGCGCATCAAGAGCCTGGTGCGATGGAATGCACTGGCCATGGTGGTACGGGCAAACAAGATTCAGGAAGGCATCGGCGGACACATCTCGACGTTCGCGTCGGCGGCGACGCTATATGAAGTTGCGTTTAACCATTTCCTGCGAGCACAGACCGAAAATGGTGACCGCGACATTGTGTACTTCCAGGGACATGCCGCGCCGGGAATGTATTCGCGCGCGTACCTCGAAGGGCGCATTCCGAAGGAGAAGCTGCAGAACTTTCGCCGCGAACTCAAACCTGGAGGCGGGCTCAGTTCCTATCCGCATCCCTGGCTCATGCCGGATTTCTGGGAATTTCCCACGGTTTCGATGGGCCTGGGACCGATACAAGCGATCTACCACGCCCGCTTCATCAAGTATCTGGAGAATCGTGGCCTCAAGCAGACGACGGGCGGCAAGGTCTGGGCTTTCCTCGGGGACGGTGAGATGGACGAACCCGAATCGCTGGGCTCGATTACGCTGGCTTCCCGCGAAAGACTAGACAATCTGATTTTCGTGGTGAACTGCAACCTGCAGCGATTGGATGGTCCAGTGCGCGGCAACGGAAAGATCATCCAGGAACTGGAGGCCATCTTCCGCGGCGCGGGATGGAACGTCATCAAGGTGATCTGGGGAACTGACTGGGATAACCTTATCCAGAATGACCGCGACGGTTTGCTGGTCAGGCGACTGGGCGAGGTCAGCGACGGACAGTATCAGAAGTATTTCGTGGAAAGCGGAGCGTACTTCCGCCAAAACCTGTTCGGTACGGATCCTCGACTGCTCAAGATGGTTGAACATTTGTCGGATGACCAACTGGCGCGCATGCGACTGGGCGGGCACGATCCGATCAAGGTGCACGCGGCGTATCGAGCCGCGGTCGATCATACAGGCGCGCCGACCATTATCCTGGCCAAGACCATCAAGGGATACGGGTTGGGCGAGGCGGGCGAAGGCAAGAACATCACGCACCAGCAGAAGAAGCTGAACGAGGATGAGTTGCAGATGTTCCGCTCGCGCTTTGGCATTCCTATACCGGACGATGAATTGCATGAGGCGCCGTTCTACCGGCCGTCCGACGACAGCGCTGAAATCAAGTACATGCAAGCGCGGCGGCAGCAGCTGGGCGGATACATGCCGCAGCGCAAAGTGCGCGCTACACCGCTGAAATCTGTCCCCGCGGCTCACTTCGAAGAATTCCACAAGGGGACCGATGGGCGAGAAGTTTCGACGACCATGGTCTTCGTGCGGCTGCTGGCGAAACTGCTGCGTGATCCGGAGTTGGGCAAGCTCATTGTGCCAATTGTCCCCGACGAAGCTCGGACCTTCGGCATGGAGGCGTTGTTCCGCCAGGTGGGAATTTATTCGAGCGTAGGCCAGAACTATGAGCCGGTCGACATGGATACGCTGCTCTATTACAAGGAAGCGAAGAACGGGCAGATTCTTGAGGAAGGGATTACGGAAGCTGGGTCTATGTGCTCGTTTATCGCGGCGGGTACTGCGTATGCAAATCACGGTATCAACACGATTCCTTTCTTCATCTACTACTCCATGTTCGGCTTCCAGCGGATCGGCGACTTGATTTGGGCGGCCGCCGATATGCGGTGCCGCGGATTTCTTGTGGGAGGCACCGCCGGACGCACCACGCTTGCGGGCGAAGGCTTGCAGCATCAGGATGGGCACAGTCACGTGCTCGCGTTGCCGGTGCCGAATCTGCTGGCCTACGATCCAGCGTTCGCGTACGAGATTGCCATCATCATTCAGGATGGCATCAAGCGCATGTACGTCGATCAGGAATCGATCTTCTATTACCTGACCGTGACTAACGAGCCGTTGCCGATGCCGGAGATGCCGCGGGACGGAAATCTCCGCGAGGGAGTTTTGAAGGGGCTCTATCGTTTCAAGGCTTCAGCTAAGACTGACGCCAAGTTGCGCGCACAGTTGCTGGGCAGTGGAACCATCATGTTCGAGGTGCTCAAGGCGCAGAAGACTTTGGAAGAAAAGTACGGTGTTGCTGCGGACGTGTGGAGCGTGACCAGCTACAAGGAACTTTATCGCGACGCTAACGACTGCGAGCGCTGGAATATGCTGCATCCGGGGGAGTCGGCGAAGGTTCCTTATGTCACGCGGCTTCTGAAGGATGCTCAGGGTCCGTTCATCGCTGCCTCGGACTACATGAAAGTCCTGCCTGAGAGTCTGGCGAAGTGGGTGCCGGGGCAGTTGGTATCTCTCGGGACCGATGGCTTCGGGCGGAGCGAGAGCCGAACCGCTCTGCGCGACTTCTTCGAAGTCGATGCCAAACACATTGTGCTCGCCACCCTGGGGGCCTTGATGCGGGAAAAGAAAATTGGCTCCGACGTGGTGAAGCGTGCCATTCAGGAGCTGAGCATTAATTCCGAGAAGGCTAATCCGGCGGTCACCTAAAAGATCGAACCGCGAGAATTTAGACGAGGCATGAACGAAGTGATTGAATTCAAACTTCCCGAACTTGGGGAAAACATCGAACAGGGCGACTTGGTGCGCCTGATGATCGCGCCCGGCGCCACCGTCAGCACCGGACAGTCGGTGATTGAACTGGAAACCGACAAGGCCGTCGTGGAAGTGCCCTCGTCGGTAAGTGGAACGGTGCAGGAAATTCGCGTCAAAGAAGGCGACAAGGTCAAGGTTGGGCAAGTCATTTTCACAGTAGAAAACGGGAGTGGCCCCAAGAGTGCCGAGACGCCGACATCGAAGCCCCCGGCTCAATCGTCGCGGATTGAAATCCAGGCACAGGCGGAACCCGTCTCTTCTCCGCGAGAAGAGGAGCAGCCCACCACCGCTCCGTCTCGCGTAACCGACACAAAGAAGCAAGAAGACGGTGAACGACCTGCAACATCTGCAAGGCCCAATGCAGGTCCTTCGGGTGCCAGCGAGTTCAAGTTGCCCGAGCTCGGCGAAAACATCTCGCAGGGCGACCTTGTCCGACTCATGATCGCGCCGGGATCGAAAGTCGCCGAAGGCCAGCCGGTCATGGAACTGGAAACGGACAAGGCTGTCGTGGAAGTTCCGTCTTCGGTCAGCGGTGTAGTGAAAGAAGTGAAGGTGAAAGAGGGCGAGAAGGTCAAAGTTGGACAAGTAATCTTCACGCTTGAAGGCGGCGCCGCGGCGCAACCTGACCCCGCTCGCCAGAAGAATGCACCGGTCGAGCACGTTTCCGGGCAGCATGGCGCTCGCCTGGCCTTTCAGGCAGCGATTCGTGCTGAAGGCAAGACGGAAGAACAGGCGTTGCCGCCCGACCAGCCTCAGCAAGCGCAACCCGCATTCAAAATGCCGGAGCAGTTGGGGAAAGTTGCGGGAACGGAGCATCGGCAGCCTGTTCCGGCGGCCCCGCACGTGCGGCGGTTGGCGCGCGAACTGGGCGTGGATATTTACGAAGTGAAGGGCTCAGGACCCGGCGGCCGAATCTGCGATGACGACGTGAAGGCTCACGCCAAATCGCTGCTCTCGGCGGTCGCCTCCGCCCTGCAAGCGCCGCCACGAGCCGGACACTTCGCCGCACCGGCGCTGCCGGATTTTGGCAAGTGGGGAAAGGTCGAGCGGGTTTCCATGCGCGGAGTGCGGCGCAAGACGGCAGAGCATCTCGCCGAAGCATGGAACACGATTCCGCACGTCACACAGCATGACCGCGCCGACATTACGGAACTCGAGCAGTTGCGAGCGCGTTTCGCTCCCAAAGCCGAAGAAGCTGGTGGCAAGATGACCGTCACCGCGATTGCGCTGAAGGTATGCGCGGCTGCACTCAAAGTATTCCCGCAGTTCAACGCCAGCATTGATATGGAGAAGGAAGAAATCGTCTACAAACAGTACATCCATATCGGTGTTGCGGCAGACACGGATCGCGGCCTGCTGGTGCCCGTCATTCGAGATGTAGATAAGAAGAACATCGTCGAACTGGCCGTGGAACTGTCCCAGCTGTCCAAGAAGGCGCGGGAGAAGAAGCTGACGCCGGTAGAGATGGAAGGCGGCACTTTCACGATTACGAATCTGGGCGGGATCGGTGGAGTCAGCTTTACTCCGATTGTGAACCACCCCGAGGTCGCGATCCTGGGTCTTTCGCGGTCGCGAACGGAACCGGAGTGGATTAACGGAAAGTTTGAGCCGCGGCTGATTCTTCCCCTCTCGCTCTCCTATGACCATCGCCTGATTGACGGTGCGGATGCTGCGCGCTTTTTGCGCTGGATCGCCGAGGCGTTTGAACAACCATTTCTGCTTTCGGTTCAGGGATAGCACGCGACCTCTGGGGCTAAAGCCCCAGCCGGCTAATGGAGCAATTCCGCAGGGCTGAAAGCGCTGCGCCACCCGGAAGAAAGATCTGATGTCCGAAAGTTCTAACATGAAAATCGCAGTCGTCGGCGGCGGTCCGGGAGGATATGCCGCTGCTTTTCTTGCCGCTGATCTGGGCATGAGCGTGACACTCATCGACCCTGAAGCCAACCCGGGCGGGGTTTGCCTTTATCGCGGCTGCATTCCTTCCAAGGCGCTGCTGCACGTCGCCAAACTGATCGAAGAATCGCATCAAGCCAAGAATTGGGGAATAGAGTTTGCCGATCCGAAAATTGACCTAGCGCGGCTGCGTTCGTGGAAAGAGAGTGTGGTCAAGAAGCTGACTGGAGGGTTGGGTCAGCTCTCAAAGCAACGCCATGTGCAGTATATGCAAGGCCGCGCCGGTTTTGAGAATCCCACGACGCTGCGAGTGACGAAATCCGGCGGTGGTGAAGAGTCGTTAAGTTTTGACCGGGTCATTCTGGCAACCGGGTCGCGGCCTGCCGTCGTCCCAACGCTAAAGCTCGATTCGCCGCGCATGATGGATTCTACGGGTGGGCTGAACCTTGAGGACATCCCCGGCAGCTTGTTAGTGGTTGGCGGAGGATACATCGGGCTCGAACTTGGCTCCGTGTATGCCGCATTGGGCACGCGCGTGACAGTGGTGGAAATGCTTGCCGGATTGCTCCCGGGGGCGGATCGGGATCTGGTCGTGCCGCTGCACAAGCGGCTGGAAAAGACGTTCGAGGCAATCTGGCTCAATACGACTGTGGCCTCCGTCAAAGAAGAAGGCAATGCGATTCGGGCCACATTCGAAGGATCTGATGTCAAGGAACGAGAAAAGGTGTTCGACCGCGTGCTGGTGTCGGTGGGGCGCAAGCCGAACTCAGAGATCCCGGGCCTTGAGAATACGCAGGTACGAGTCGGCCCGCGCGGATTCATCCAGGTGAACAAGCAGTTGCAGACGGATGATCCTTCGATCTACGCGATCGGAGACGTCGTCGGCGAACCCATGCTGGCGCACAAAGCGTCGCACGAAGGACGAGTCGCGGTGGAAGCGATTGCCGGCCACAAAGTCGCCTTTGAGCCGAACGCGATTCCCGGCGTTGTGTTCACCGATCCCGAGGTCGCGTGGTGCGGTCTGACGGAAACGCAGGCGGAGAAAGAGAATCGCGAAGTCAAGGTCGCAAAGTTCCCGTGGGCCGCATCGGGCCGGGCGATTACGCTCGACCGTCCGGAAGGAATGACGAAGTTACTGATCGACCCGGAGACCGAGCGCGTGCTGGGTGTAGGAATTGTTGGCGCGGGCGCTGGTGAACTCATCGCCGAAGGAGTTCTCGCAATTGAAATGTCTGCCTTGGCCAGTGACGTTGCGTTGAGCATTCATCCGCATCCCACGCTTTCCGAGACCGTGATGGAATCGGCGGAAGTTTTCTTCGGGACGAGCACGCACGTGTATCGTCCAAAGCGGAGTTGAGATTTCGACGGATCCTGGAGTCTCCTCACAGGCTGCCGCCTTCATAGCCAGCTGATTCCGTTACAATTAATTCTTCGATTCTGCCCACAATTGGTTTCCGCGCCTTGCCTGTGAAGTCCCGGGCGCAGGAGTCACTCATGTCTTCTTTCTTCAGGCAAATCGCGGTCTCGCTTCTATGCTTCGCGGCATGCGCACCGCTGGCCGCCCAGAATCCTCTGGGACAAATCCTGCCGCCCACGACCACGCCAGCCAAATCCAACGGTCAAGCGGATCCTTTGGGGAGAAGCACGCCCTCCGGCACAATTTTCGGCTTTCTCGAAGCGGCGCAGGAGGGCGATTACGGCATCGCCGCACAGTATCTGCAGATGAGCCCGGCGCGCCGCCAGTCCGAAGCCGAAACCATTGTTCCCAAGCTCAAGCTTGTGCTTGATAAATCCTTCGTGGGCAACCTGCGGAATTTCGACCAACCGGAGGGAATTCCGCAGGAGGGAGTTCCCCCGGGTCGGCAGAAGGTAGGAATAGTGTCGGCGGGCGATGTTGAAGCGGACGTGGATCTCGTTCGTGTCTCCGACCCGAGTGCGGAAAAGATCTGGCTGATTTCCGCCGATACGCTGGCAAAAATTCCCGAGCTTTACGACCAGGTGCAAGCCCGGCAGGTTGGGAGCAAGCTGCCCAGGGTGCTGGTCAAACATCAGTTTGCGGGAATGCCCCTGTGGCAATGGCTGGGACTCCTCGTCGCGATTCCGGTTGCGGCGGTAGCCGGCTGGCTGGTTCTCGCACTCTTGCAGGTTCCACTCCGTTGGTGGGCCCGGCGTCGCGGACGGCACGACGTCGCCAACTGGCGATCGGTGCCAGGACCAGTTTGGCTCGTCGCCGGAACAATCTTCCATCGGGCATGCGCAGCGTATCTGGGCCTGCCCCTTCTGCAGCGGCATTACTACTTCATAGTCGTGTCGATCGCCTTCATTATCGGCGCGAGTTGGACTTTCTGGCGCGCGATTCAGTGGTTCCTGCGCCGCGTGCGCAACCGCGCTCTTTCGCGCGGAAACAGCGGTACGGGTTCGCTCATGTTGCTGGGTGAGCGCCTGATCAAGGCTGCCGTATTTGTGATGACAGTGCTGGCCGTGTTTAGCGTGTTGGGTTTCAACATGACCACGGCCCTCGCTGGTCTCGGCATCGGAGGCCTGGCGATCGGCTTCGGCGCCCAGAAGACCATCGAGAATTTGTTTGGCGGCGTCTCTGTTCTGGGAGACGAGGTAATGCGCGTAGGCGATGTCTGCCGCTTCGGCGATCGTACCGGGGTGGTCGAGGATATCGGCTTGCGCTCCACCCGGGTTCGGACGGACGAGCGGACTCTGCTGGCGATCCCGAACGGCACGGTGGCAACGATTAACGTGGAGAACCTGAGCCGCCGCGACAAGATCCTGTTCAACACCAAGCTCGGCCTTGGCACGGAAACCAAGGCTGACCACTTGCGTTTCGTGCTCTCGGAGATTCGCCGCCTGCTCTATAGCCACGCCAAAGTTGAAGCGAAAACTGTGCGTGTGCGGCTCGTTGACATAGCGTCGGGCGCGCACACCGTGGAAATTTTTTGTTACATCCTCACGCAGGACTTCAACGAATTCGCTGCCGTGAGAGAGGATTTGCTGCTGCGGATGATCGATCTGGTCGAGGAATCGGGAACCGATCTGGCTCATCCCTCGCAGACGTTGTATCTCGCGCGCGATTCGGAAGCGGAGAAAGACAAGAAAGAAAAAGCCGATCAAGCGGCTAAGAAGATCGCAGAGTTGCGCGAGGGAAAGCAATTGCCGTTCCCGGATTTCTCGGAGGAACATATCGCTTCGTTCCGCGGATCGATTGACTACCCGCAGTCAGAGTCTGTGTTACGAAAAGACCAGGGAAATTCGGGACCGAGAGATTAGCAGCTTAGGTAGCGCCGGCATCTTGCCGGCTGTCCCGAGGGCGTCTCGCCCTCGGCGCGGCGGGCGAGGACGCCCGCCGGACAGCCGCCGAGACGGCGGCGCTACTTTGTTGCGGCGTCTCTCCATCTGCGTGCGAGCCACTCCAAAACTCGATGCGTGGGATAGTAGATTGTCAACGGCACTACTATCAGATATCCGAAGAGGTAAACCAGGCCCGGCATCGCGTGTTGTTCCCGGAAAAATGGACCGCGAGCCCAGTTCACGTCGAACCCGGGCCGCCAGAGATAGTTGATCGGAACAATGATCCATGTGGTCAGGGTCTGCAATTTCCAGCCCCGCCGATCGTATCCCAGAC
>Ga0137388_10000985_pt1 | contig 16818 bp, 7 predicted proteins | sample 15con2h14AmetaG_FD_104644 | JGI IMG/M metagenome (GOLD analysis project Ga0137388, IMG submission 104644) | Vadose zone soil microbial communities from Angelo Coast Range Reserve, California, USA - 15con2h1.4A metaG | ecosystem: Environmental > Terrestrial > Soil > Vadose zone > Saprolite...
GAGCCGTGGCTTCCGACTGCTGTCCCGAAGTGGCTGAGCCGAAAAAAATGAGAGGGGGGGACGGGAGTTCGACACATTGAAATGGAATGGCGAAAATCTGTCCAGTCCGTGGGGTGCAGTTCAACTACTGTGTTGATTGGGAATTCTCCGGCTCAAGAATGAAGTCTTATATTGTGACAATTCCCGGAAATACTCATTGGTCAAGGCGAATTTTTAACACTGAGTATTATTTTAGACCTGGCTACTCTTATTCACCAATTGCAAGTGGGACTCTTGGAGCAAGAAAAATCGATAATGTATTTGTTCTTGGTCACAAAGGTCCAGTAATATTTCCTCGCCGTGGCGGAACCAGCATAGATGTTGCTGGCATATTTAATACGAGATTAATAACACATATGCTGAGGGCAGTAGCTCCACAATTAGGTTTTGAAGTCAATCACCTGTTATCTTTACCAAGATATGAAATAGAAAGAGATGTTGAAGAACTAATTGCAAAGTTATCTGCAACTTGTGTTGCAAACAAAGATAATCTGCTTCTTTTAAATGACATTATAGAAAAGTCTTACGCTTTCATAGAAACTGATCGTTCTACTTCAGGGTCTATAGAGCGAATCTCAGCAGTTTATTTGTCCATTTGCGAAGCCTTTCTTGAAAGAATCATATTTCAAGCCTACAATCTCACCGATTCCATCATTTCAAATGTCTTTTCAGATACAAATATCCCCGCAGGTTGGTATCCTTTTATTGCTGGCTACGACACCTTACCTACTTTATCCACGGATCTCGATCTACCTCTACTACCACAAGAACTTTTAGATTATCTCCCAATGCATAAGAGGATCAATTTGGATGACCAAGAGCTTGCTCGAATCAAAGCTAACCTAAGAAATCTCTATGAAGCAGGTCCTGGAGCAAAAAACGTAGGGCAGGAGGAGAATGACGAACCGGCTGTAGACAACGAAGGAGAGGAAGAGATTGCATCAGGTTCGAATATTCCTATTCCGACCGAAACCTTTCTCGATGAACTCAGTGTCAAAATACAGATTCACCCAATCAGTGTCTACTGGCTGCTAGAGGAGCTAAAATCCGAAGGTGCACAGTGTAAGGCAGAGGAATTGCGACTGTTGGAAGATCGCCTCAGCGTCTTGATCTTGCGACTATTAGGCCATCGTTGGCCGAAGCAATTAGAGACTGGCGAATCTATACCTGCATGGGCAGATAGTGATGGTATTATTCCAATCGTGGAGGGGACAGGTGAGGCAACACTGGCGGAGCAGGTACGCACACGTCTACGAGTTGAGGATGGAGAATTAGGTGTACAGCAGAGTGAGGCGCTGCTAACAGAATTGACAGGGCAGAGCCTGGAAGAGTGGCTGAGGCGGAAGTTCTTCTCGCGTCATGTATCTCAGTTTAAGTCTCGTCCGATAGCCTGGCATCTCGCGAGTACCCCTATTGATTATGGTAAGAAGAAACGTGGTGGGTCACAACGAAGCCCGGCATTTGAGTGTCTGCTTTTCTACCATGCCTGTTCTGGTGATGCGCTGGCACGTATTCGCACCCAGTATGTCGAGCCTTTGCTGCGTGTTGAACGCCAGAAGATGCAAGACGCCTCTCTCTTTCAGGATGAGACGACCTCTATGCTAGCTAATGAACGCGTCCAGGAGCTAGAGGCATTTGTTGAGAAACTGCGTTTGATTGAGGAAAAGGGATTTGCCTGTCCTGAGTTAGATACATTCATGACTAAAGAGTCTCTTGATCGTTGGAGCGGTGATGGCTATTTAGCTCCTGCCAGCCGAGAAGAACCCTTGCGTAACGAGCGAGCCTGGCACGTGGATATCAACGATGGCGTGCGGGTCAATATCGCGCCACTTCAGCTTGCAGGTGTGCTCGTTAGCGATGTACTCAAAGTTGCCGATGCGAAGAAAGCGCTGGCTGACCGCGCACGTTGGCGGGCCGATGAGCGACGCTGGGTGCGCGATGGCAAGCTTCCGCGCTGTGGCTGGATGGATGAGTCTGTCCCTGAAAGTCCGCGCTGGACTGAGCGCGAACCGGAACGTGTTGCCGAGCAGATCAAGCTGGAACAGAAACGCCAGGCGCTCCAGAGTAGACGAGCAGAAGAGGTTGAGGTATGACGTCGCTGCAACAGCATATTTCCAGACTTGTCCATGACATTCTCGATAGGTATCCAGGCTCCTGGATGACCTGGTGTGATCCACGTGGCGACTGGGAGACACTGCTGCAACGAGTGGCTGAAGTAGATGACTCTCAAGGCTTTACCCTGGTGTCGATATCGGAGCAGACCGCAAGGGAGCCTGGCAGTCCTGGAAATCGTCGCGCTTTACAGGAGCACATAGACGCTAAAGAGTCCTTTGTGCTGCATGTCACTACAACTGCTGGTAACCTGGGCTGGCTGTGGGCACAAGCCTTGCTCTCCGAAAGTATCTATGATCGTTCACTGCGCGAACAGTTGCTTGTCTGGGGCTGGCGATCACAAAGCGTTAAAACGGGTGATGACGAGGTGGCAGTCCTGGCCCGGCAATACCTTAAACAGGACCCTGCTGAATGGGGTGGAGGTGGCTTACAGCCGAATCCCGTCTTGCTCTTGAATGTGCTCGCAGGTGGTGCTACACCTGAGCCAGATGATCGCATGGTGCTGTATATTATCATCGTGAAGTTAGTATTACCAGCGTATGACGAAGAGCATGTGGGACGCTGGCGTACGTATGCCCTGGTATGCCTGCTGGTCACGCAAGCCTACCAGGTCGCACCAGGTGTCGTGGGTGAAGGGCATGCTTATCTGATTGCATCTGAGAAGCGGGTGTTTGCGCTCAACCTGCTTGACCGCTGGCTAGACAGTCTGAGCCTCAGCAAGGGCCTTCACGAGGCAATCCTGGAAGCAGATCGCATTGCAGGCCTGGGGAACGATATGACTAGGGCGACCATCAAACATGGTCCCTTTCTCTCCCAAGCGGCGGAACGCGCTATCTATGCCAATACCTGTGTCAGCCTGGCACAACACAACGGGAGAGAGCTACTCGAAGCGCTCACTTTACTCAACGATGATCTGCAACGTCACGCACAAGGATTCTGGAGTTCCAAGGAGAGCGATTCTCAATCGCAATCCATCCCCTGGGGCGAGTTAGCTCGTCTGGGTGCTGCTGTACAAATGCTGCTTGATGCCTCTCCACTCAAAGACTGGGCCAATCCTGGCGAAGCAATCACCTGGTACACCAAGAACGGGTGGCGCATCGATAAAGCTGGCGAGGAACTCCTACGTAACCTGGACAAGCCTACACCTGGGTTGCTTACTCTCATAACGCCGATTCGCCAGGCATACCGGGCGCGTTGGGAAGATTACATGATCAAGTGGTCAGAGATCTGGACTGCTTGCGGTTGTCCCGTCCCCGATCTTGACAGCGCTGGAACATGGGTAGCGGACCTCCTCAAGAAGTCAAGACGAGCTACAGCCATTCTTATCGCTGATGCACTGCGCTATGATCTGGGCATGACGCTGGCGGCACAACTCAACATAAGGGAAGGAGCGGAACGAGCTACCGTTTCTGCAGCCCGGACTGCACTGCCAACCATCACCGCGTTAGGGATGGGTATGGCTCTGCCACTTCCAGAACAAGAGCTGCAAGCAGATATTATAGATGGCAAGTAGCAACTACGCCAGGCCGGACATAAGGCGAACCTGAGCATAGCTGAACAGCGCCGCGAATGGCTCAAGACATACGGAAAAGTAGCGGCTGACGCTCTCTTATCAATGGCAGACGTACAACATGGCAATGTGCCATCTCCACAAGACAAACACAGCCGCCTGGTGGTCTTTGACGACTTGATTGATAAGCTTGGTCACGATGAGGAACTAGAAGCTATGGGGAGCGACCAGGTAATGCAGCGCTACCTCTCCGCGATTGAACACCTGCGTGATAAAGGTTGGCTGCGCGTGCTGATTGTGACCGATCATGGCTTCATTCACTGGCCAGACAGTGAAGAACGCAGCGTCTCACCACCTTTCGCTGGACCAGCCTATAGCTCTCGTCGAGCGCTGGCATATCCAAAAGATGTCAAACTGAGCGGCCCACAGGTACTTGCTCCTGGAGGAAAATGGCGTATTGCCGTTCCAAGCGGGGCAGCAAGTTTCCGTGCCTATGGAGGGCTTGGCTACTTCCATGGTGGTGCATCACTACAAGAGTGGATCATTCCCTGCATCAAAATAGAGTGGCCGCAGAAAGCCCATCCCGTTAACGTCAGGATTCAGCCAGTCGAGCAAATACTCAGCCTGCGCCCAAAGATCATCCTGGAAATCGAACGCGAAGGGATATTTCTTGAAGACACTATCGCAGATACCCTCCCACGCCAGGTGAAGGTGAGTTTGTTGGACCCACAGCAAAAGAAAGATCAGCTTATTTTCAGTTCAGAGGCAACGACAATTACACCGGATCAGGAGCAAGTAGCCATAGCACTCCAACCACGTGAGGATGCCCAAGCGGAACGAGGAACGCCTCTCATCATCGAAGTGCGAGATGCACGTACAGAAGAGGTTCTCGATACAGAGCATACCACTCTGATGGTGCCGTTAGAGAATTGGTAAGAGAGATGTTACAATAAGCGGGACGATACGATCAGGAGAAGTTGACCCATGACCATAGCCAAAGCACCCTTTGTTGCAGACGAACTTGACCACTTGCTCTTTGCCGCCTTTCCCGGTCTGGTGATTCGTAAGGATCTTGCCCAGGAGATTCGCGGGACGAGCAAAGCGCCATCGTACGTGATCGAATTCATGCTGGGGAAGTATTGCTCAAACCTGTTCGACGACGCCGAAGTGCGTGAAGGCCTGCGTTTTGTGCATGAAGAGGTGGCAAAGTACATCCCACGCGGCGATGAAACCGAGAAGATCAAAGCCGATATCCGCGAGCACTCACCTCGTCGGCTAATCGATATGGTGAAGGTCGAACTCGATCAAAGCCTGAAGGAGGGTGTGTACTGGGCGCACCTGATGACGGCGAACATTCACCACGTCAATATTTCCCCGCAGATTCTTGATAAGTATGAACGCTTGCTGTTAGCCGGCGTGTGGAGCAGGATCGTGCTCCACTATGATGACGATATCCGCTATCGTGGCAAGACCTTTCCATTCGTGATCTCACGCTTAGATCCCATCCAGGTCAGTCATGTTGACCTGAATGAATATCTCGCTGGACGGGCAAAGTTTACACGCGACCAGTGGATTGATGCCTTGATTCGCACGATGGGCTACGAGCCAACCCACCCCAAGATTACACAGCGCATCAAACTGCTGTATCTAGTGCGTATGATTCCCCTGGTGGAGAGCAACTACCATATGATCGAGCTTGGCCCGCGTCAGACGGGGAAATCGTTCTGCTTCACCGAATTCAGTCCCTACGGTACGCTGCTAGCTGGAGGGGCCGTCACTATTCCCAAACTCTTTGTGAGCAACATGAATCCACCTCAACCTGGTCTCATCAAACAGCGCGATGTTGTGGGCTTCGACGAGATAGCGGGCAGTAGCTTCAATGCCGATGATGACAAGAACCTCTATAAGAATTACATGGAGAGCGGTCAGATTAACCGGGGCACCATCACCGTCGTAGGCGATGCCGGGTTTGTCTTTAACGGTAACATCGAGTTCGACCCACGCGAAGGCATGCTTGCCGAGCACCTGTTCAAGCCCCTTCCCCCCACCATCAGCGACGATCTTGCCTTCCACGATCGCTGGGCTGCCTATCTCCCAGGCTGGGAACTGCCCAAGCTCACTCCCGATTTGTTGACACCGCATGTCGGCTTTATTCTCGACTATACCAGCGAAATCTTCCACCGCGAACTGCGGCGAATTAGCAGCTATGGGAGCCTCTGGGACCAATGGTTAGAATCTCCTCTGGGCGAGTGGAGTGCCCGCGACCTGCGCAGCATCAACCGTACCTTCTCCGGTCTTACTAAGTTGATTTTCCCCTCTGGAGTGATGGAGAAGGAAGATGCTCGCATGCTATTGCGCATCGCCATAGAGCTACGCTTACGAGTGCTGGTGCAATTGCATACGATGAACGAGCAAGAGTTTCATGTTACTGAGCTTTCGTTTAGGGATCGGGAGAGTGGCGAGGTGGAGGTGGTGAGGGTGGAAGTGTAAGTAGAACGCCAAGAAATGCTGACAAATCTTGCACAGGGAGGTTAAGTGATACAGGTAGTATACCATTGGGAACGCTTCTGGTATTCCAGAGAATCCACTATTGAGCTATTAGATGGTGGTTATCTCTATAGTCCAGATGAAGAATGGGCGCATCTCTTGCAGCCCAACCTGGTATCACTTGAGTCACTATCCCATATTCCTTGCTTGATTCTACTAGGCGAACCTGGCATTGGCAAATCTAGTGAATTGAGCAAGCAGGAGAAATTCACCAGGGAACAGCAAACTGCAGCTACCTTGCAGTTTGATCTCGGCGGATATCAAACCGATGATAGGCTTTATAAAGAACTCTTCGAGCATCCTGTTTTTCATTCCTGGCATGCTGGGACACATAGGTTACACCTATTTCTTGACGGTTTGGACGAAGGGCTATTAACAATCTCTGTCCTTGCAAAACTGCTCTCTCGCAATTTTCAAAAATATCCAGTCCAGCGTCTTTATCTGCGTCTCTTTTGTCGCACGGCGGAATGGTCACATAGTCTTGAAGAGAGCCTGAAACAGTTATGGGGCGAAGAAAATGTTGTGATATACCAGTTGGCTCCACTTCGACGAGTAGATGTCTCTGAGGCGGCAGTTGCTCACGGCTTAAACTCAGAGCAATTCTTGGATGAGGTAGCCCGACGAGAAGTTGTATCTCTGGCTATTAAGCCACTCACACTACGCTTTCTTATTAACATCTACAGTGAAAAGGGTATTTTCCCCTCTACACAAGTGGAACTCTACCAAGAAGGCTGCCTACTTCTTTGTGAAGAAATGAGTGAAAGCCGTCGGGATGCAGGTCTTACAGGAATTCTTGATAGTGAACAACGACTGGTTGTGGCATCTCGCATCGCAGCTCTTATGGTCCTTTCCAATCGGTCCGCTGTATGGACTGATGTAGATATGGGAAACGTTTCAGAAAGCGATATCAAATATCGAGAGCTTTGGGGTGCAAATGAGCATCTGGCCGGGCGTGAAGTAGAAGTAAACGAGTCTGCTCTTAGGGAAACATTGGCTACAGGACTCTTCACCTCTCGTGGTCCGAGGCGTCTGGGTTGGGCGCATCGAACATACGCCGAGTTTCTTGCTGCCTGGTACCTTGTACAACATCAGGTCACTGTAACGCAAATAATGAGTCTTCTAGTTCATTCTGACGGTACCGAAAAAAGACTTATTCCCCAATTGCACGAAACCTCGGCCTGGCTCGCCACTATGAGTTCTGATGTGTTTCGTCAAATTATGCAGATAGATCCCGAAGTATTGCTCAGAAGCGATGTAGCAACTGCCGACGAGAGAGATCGGGCTGAGTTAGTTGAGGCGTTATTAAACCTGCACGACGAGGCAAGATTGATCTATCTTCATAGAAATTACAGCCATCTCTATAGTAAACTTTTACATTCGAGCTTATCCACACAACTTTTCCCCTACATCAGTGAGAGCACATTCAGCGAAACAGTGAGATTAACCGCAATCGATATAGCTGAGGCATGCGGATTACGAACTCTTCAGGAAAGGCTTGCAGATATCGCACTTGATTCATCTCAACCTCAGCTTATCCGGGAGGAAGCTGCACAGGCAGTGGTACGAATTGGCGATGAAGAAACAAAGGCAAAACTCAAAATATTGGCCGAAGGAACGGGTGAGGGTGATCCAAATGATCAGTTGAAAGGTTATACTCTGCTAGCAATATGGCCTACACACATGACGGTAGCAGAACTGTTTGCCGTTCTCACTCCAGCTAAACAGGAAAATTTTATTGGATCATATCAAAGATTTCTTGCTTCCCAATTTATAGAGTATCTACAGCCAACTGATCTGCCGATTGCCTTGAGCTGGGTTGAGAAGCTACCCTCTCGAAGCGAATTGCGATATCGATATGGGGAATTATTTCAAATTGCTGATGCAATTATGCTACAGGCCTGGAAGCATCTTGATATGCCAGAGGTTTTAGAGGCTTTTGCGAGAGCCCTGATTTCGCGGTTTGAACACTACGACGATATTCTGGTAGACGTAGAGAGCCAGGAACTTACCTCGTTGATAAATGATGACGGGAAACGTCGCTTACTTCTAGATTCGGTATTTCGCTTGCTTGCTGAGCGCCAAGGTGATCCGACGCCATTGCTGTATCGCAAACCACCTATACTCCTGCAACGAGACGTGCCCTGGCTTTTCCAATATCTGTTACAGGAGGAAATTGAAGGACTCCAGCAAGTAGTCGCACGCCTGATAAGGTTTGCATTTAATGAGAATGATGCAGATCTAGTAGATATGGTATTTGCTATCAGTGAGAATAATGCCATTCTCGCCAGCCAGTTTGCATGGCTTCTTAAGCCAGTAGAACTAGGTTCTCCCGAGGCCAGGAAGTTGCAAGAGGACTATTTACAAAGGCAACAATTAGAAGAGCGGCTAAAAGAGGGGCCTCATCATGCAGATGTACCTTCCATGGAACGAATTGTAAGTCTTCTAGACGAGTGCGAACAAGGTAATATCCGTGTGTGGGAACGCCTATGCTGGGAAATGACACACCGACCAGATGGTTCCGTCTATAGAAAAGAATTTGATCAAACTACTTTTCCAGGTTGGGATATCGTGGATGCAGCGGTTAGAATAAGGATGTTAGAGATTGCAAAAAAGTATGTACAGGAGCAGGCTATCGAATCTAATGGATGGCTAGGCACTAATAAGATACCATATGCTACATTGGTAATGTACAAAACTTTGCAACTGTTAATGCAGGAAACACCTGATTTCATCCACAATCTTCCCCACAATCAGTGGAAAAAGCTGGTGTCGGTCATTCTCACCTGGAGTAATCCTACAGATGTAAAGATCGATCACGAATTGGTAAGAATGACTTATCAATTCGCACCGGATAAGGTGATCGAAACCACACTACTACTGATAGATAGAGAAGACAAGCAGTTTGGAAACCTTCCCATCATTCAAAAGATAGAATTTTGTTGGGATGAGCGTCTTGTACAAGCTCTGCTGGAGAAAATAAAGGATGATACCTTAAAACCAGAGAGCATCGAACATCTATTGATGGATCTACTTGAGCATCACGTTGAACACGCTAGAGTGTTTGCATTATCGCTTGTTTCTTCTCAACTTACAGATGAGAAAGGGCGAGCGAAAGCAATCGTAGCAGCCAAATCGCTATTAATGTATGCTGAAGATGCTGGATGGTCAGCTATATGGCCTTTAATGCAGCGTGACGACGATTTTGGCATGAAGCTAGTTGCAAAGGTAGCACAAAGCTCGTCAGGCCGGGTACCTGGACAGCTAAAGGAGGATCAACTGGCAGATCTCTACATCTGGCTTGTACGTCACTACCCACCATCTCAATACCCTATACACGTAGAAGCATCTTTTGCAGGTGTCGCAGACAGTATTGCTCTATGGAGAGATACCCTCTTAAGTTACCTCAAAGAATGTGGCACTTTTCAAGCATGCGATGCCATACGACGCATTGCCAGAGAAGTACCCGAATTAGTAGATCAGTTGACTTTGAAATGGGTCTTATTAGAGGCTGAGAATCTAGCACGGCGTCGAACATGGAGACCATATAGTCCAGAAGAGATCCTTAGCGTGGTAAATGACAGTCAATTACGCCTAGTACAAAACGGTGAACAACTACTCGAGGTGGTAATTGAGTCGCTGAAACATTTGGAAGCAAAGTTTCATGACGAAACTCCCGCATGGAGAGATGTTTGGGATCGTATTCCTGTTGCTAGCAGCAAGCAAACTGCCGAAGGTATAAGCAGGAAACGGCGAGGGTATGAGTATCGGCCAATAGATGAGAATGATTTCTCTGATTATATAAAGAGGCACCTTGAGGGAAATCTCCGACAAAGGGGCATAATAGCTAATCGTGAAGTGGTCATACGTAAAGATGAGCGAACAGATATTCACGTTGATACTGTCATACGTAATTCACAAAGAGAAATATACGATACAGTATCCATCATCATTGAGGTAAAGGGGTGCTGGAATAGGGAGTTATTGACTGCTATGAAAGAGCAACTCGTGGAGCGCTACCTGAAGGATAATTACTGCCAGTATGGCCTCTATCTTATTGGCTGGTTCAATTGTGACGAATGGGATAGCGGAGATTACAGGAAAGACGATGCTCCAAATATGCCGATAGAGGAGGCACAGAGGCAATTTGATGCTCAGGCTGCAGAATTATCGCAGCAAGGTATAAATGTCAGAGCTTTAGTTCTGAATGCGGCGGTGCGCTAAACAATCACTGCAAACTCTAAAAGCCGTCGGACACAAAATAATACATATTTCCTCCGCTGGGTGCTATAATCTTCATCGAAGCCCATCTGATAGGTTCATTCAGTAAGGCGGAGCATGATATGGCACCACAGATGCAAGAGCCACAGCTTGAGCAGCAGCAGCAGACTAAAAGGCGATTCTCCTGGATACTCTGGATAGTTGTACTTGTTGTCCTCTGCGCCATCATTGCGTTTACCGTTACTGTCCTCTTGATATTAAAGAGCCAGGGCATCAATCAAGGAACCGTCACCATTCTGACAGTCTTATCGATTGTTGTTGGCACGGTTGTTGCCTTACTTGGTCTCTTGTTTACTTTCCTCCAATGGTTCCATTCAAGGCCTTCTCATTCATCTGAGCCTTTGCCTCCTTCCATGATCCTTCACCATGAAGTTGTAACCAACAATGTCAGTCTGAGTAAATCCATACACGTCGATATGCATCAAGAAGATTGGGGAGAGGCTCCCCATATCGAGAAGTTTTACGGCCGCGAGCATGATCGAGCGGAGTTGAAACAGTGGATTGTAGATGATCGCTGTAGGATGATAGCGATATTAGGCATAGGAGGTATTGGCAAGACAAGCCTTGCCGCAGTAGTAGCAGAGCAGATGAAAGATGAATTTGACTCTGTTTTTGGCGCTCCCTGCAAAATGCTCCACCATTGGAAAGCATTCTGCAAAGCTGCATTCAATTCTTATCTCACCAACAGCAAGTTGACGTGCCGGAAGACGTAGATGTCCAAATAACACTGCTCATCCAGTATTTACGAGAATATCGTTGTTTACTGGTATTCGATAATTTTGAAACAGTTTTGCAGTCTGGCGACCGCGTTGGTCAATATCAGGAGGACTATGCCGGGTATGGCTGGCTTCTTCAGCGGGTGGGAGAAGCCCGGCACCAGAGTTGCCTCGTATTGACAAGTCGGGAGAAACCAAAAGAGGTTGCTTTCATAGAGGGAGATCTCTCGCCAGTTCGGTCACGCGAATTGGAGGGTCTGAAGTCTATCGACGGGCGGGAAATCTTGAAAGATAAGGGACTGCGAGCAGAAGAAAAGAGCTGGGAATCTCTTGTACTTCGCTATAAAGGGAATCCTTTAGCGTTAAAGATTGTCGCTCAGTTTGTTCGAGAAGTCTTTGATGGTGATATTGCTAGCTTCCTCGAAACTGGGGAAGCGATGTTTAGCGATATTCGCCATATCTTGGAGCAACAATTTGATCGGCTGTCAGCTTTAGAACGAGAAATTATGTACTGGTTGGCAATCGAACGTGAAGCTGTGTCATTGGATGAAATAGATGAAGATTTGGTGCATCCTGTTTTGAGAAGAGCAATGCTCGAAGCAATTGAATCGCTGCGACGACGATCGATGATTGAGATCAGTGGCGTGGCTCACTTCACTCAACAGCCTGTGATCATGGAATATGTGATTGACGAGCTTGTCGGGCAGGTATATCAGGAGATTGATAGCGGGTCGATAGAGTTGCTTGCAAGCCACGCATTAATCAAAGCCCAGTCCAAAGACTATATAAGGGACAGTCAAGTTCACCTCATCCTCATGCCAATAGCGGAGCGTCTACTTACTACCTTTGGAAAAGAAGGAAGTGAGAAGAAACTCAAAAACATCCTCACTCTATTAAGTGAGACACATCCTCAAACACCCGGCTATGCAGCAGGAAATGTACTTAACCTCTTAATCCAGCTGAAGTGTGACCTTCATGGTTATAACTTTTCGAATCTAACAGTATGGCAAGCTTATCTTCAAGGAGCTATTCTTGCTGATGTCAGTTTTGCATGTGCTGATCTTGCAGGATCTCTCTTTATCGACACCTTTGGCGACATCCTAACTCTGGCATTTAGTCCGAAAGGGGATTTGTTGGCTGCAGGAACTGTCAAAGGAGAGATTTGGATATGGCAGGTATCTAACAGCAGACCGTACTTCATCTGTAGAGGACACCGCGGTTGGGTAAGATCGGTCGCTTTCAGCCCCGATGGGAAAGTTCTGGCTAGTGGCAGCCATGATCTGACCATCCGATTGTGGGAGGTCAATACAGGTCAACATCTAAAAACTCTGCTAGAACATACCAATTGGGTAAGATCGGTCGCTTTCAGCCCCGATGGGAGCATACTTGCCAGTGGTGGTGATGATCTGACTGTCCGGTTATGGGAAGTAAGCTCTGGTCACTGCCTCCACATTCTACAAGGACATATCAATCGTGTAAGATCGGTTGCCTTCAGCCCCGATGGAAGAGTCCTGGCAAGTGGCGGTGATGATCGAATCATTAGGTTATGGGATGTCAGTTCTGGCAACTGCCTCCGTACGCTACAGGGACATACTGAAAGGATTCCATCCATCGCTATCAGCCCCGATGGGAAAGTTCTGGCTAGTGGCGGTGATGATCAAGCTGTCCGATTGTGGGAGGTTAGTACTGGCCTCTGCCTCCATACTCTACAAGGGCATACGAATCAGGTTAGGTCCGTCACCTTCAGTCCAGATGGGAAAGTTCTAGCTAGTGGCGGAGAGGATCAAACCATCCGATTGTGGGAAGTCAGCACTGGCAATTGCCTCTATACATTGCAAGAGCATACTAATCGAGTCACGTCCGCCGCCTTCAGTCCAGATGGGAAAATCCTAGCCAGCGGTAGTGAAGATCAAACCGTTCGATTGTGGGAAGTTAGCACTGGTAGATGTGTCAAGACTCTGCAAAAGCATTCTAGTTGGATAAGGTCCGTTGCTTTCAGTCTTGATGGGAGAGTTCTGGCTAGTGGCAGTGATGATGGGACCATCCGGTTATGGGAGGTCGGTACCAATCGCTGTCTACATATCCTCGAAGGACATACTGATCAGGTCAGGTCAATTGTCTTCAGCCCAGATGGAAATATACTTGCCTCTTCCAGCGATGATCAAACCATCCGGTTATGGGAGGTCGGTACCAATCGCTGTCTACATGCCCTCGAAGGGCATCGCGCGACGATCAAGTCTATTTGCTTCACTCCTGACAGTCTACTGATTGCAAGTAGTAGCTATGATGGAACAATTAAGCTCTGGGACGTTCAAACAGGGATTTGTACAATAACATTGAAAACCGACAGACCATATGAACGTATGAATATCACTGAAGTGAATGGGTTGACAGAGGCTCAGAAATCTACGCTGAAGGCATTAGGAGCGATTGAAGATGAAATGCGATCACTTTCCTGAGAGGTGGGGAACAGTTACATTCAACTTGCAATTCCTTCCTGATTACTTGACTTCCAGCCTTGCTACCACTGCTGCCAGATCCGCCTCGCTCGCTTTGGTGTAGATGCGTGTGGTATCCAGGCTACTATGCCCCAGGAGATCGGCAACGTCATTGATTGGAGTTTCTGCCACTAACAATGCGCACGGCAAAAGGATGCCGAAAGGGTATGTGATCTCACTTCATCCAGTCCAGCCAGGTGTCCATATTTCACCATAATATCGTAGATGGCATTGGCTGAAAGTGGCTGATCACACTGCCATATAAGGAAGTTCAGTCTCTCACTGGCAAGACGTACTTTCAGATCGTCTCGAATAACGGCACGAGCTTCGGCATTTTGTGGAATGCGCCTGATCTTGTTTCCTTTGCCTCACCGTACCATCACTTGCTCTGAACGCTCACACTCTCTTGATTTCATGTATTCATTCGAAGATCATCAAATAAAAGCTTCATTGCCTCCTGGAAGTTATGAGGTTGTTTCCAGTTCTCGAAGCTCCTAATATGCCGATTGTTTCGTATGAATGCTGCCCACCCGGGTTCATTCAATACAGCAGTATCCAGGCAGATAGGTACGATGACAGTTGTATTTCGTTTCCGCTCTTTCTGTCGAGCCACCTCTACCTCACATTTGACCCATTCGCTGGCAAGGGAGTACCGCGAGAAGATAACCAGCAGCTTATCGCACTGTCTAATAGCGGTATCAATACGCGCTTTGAAATTGTCTCCGCCTCTCAATGAGTACGGAGCAAACCAGCACCAGACCCCTTCTCGTTGCAGGGCATCGCGCAAACGCTGGGCAAAGACCAGATCCTCGCTAGCATAGCTGATGAAGCTTGTAAAATAGTCAAATGGGGCTTTCCCCTCTTCACGAATGGAGGTGAGCAGGTTCTCGTGAACCTTCGCACCTCGCAGAAAGTCTTTGTGGATATTTCTTTTCGAAAGAGAAACTGTATCCAAGCCAATCGTAGAAGGACCGAGATGGTAGACTGTATCTAGTCCTATCACTGTGCTTATGTCAACATTGGCAAAGGTCGTATTTTGGAGCAATGCATAGCTAAGGTTGGTATTGGTGAGGATAGTTTCTTTAAAGGTTGTATCATGAAGATCCGTATGGTGCAGCTTAGCGTTGCTGAGGTTAGCACCGGTGAGATCCGCATGGCTGAGATCTGCGTGATTGAGGTTAGCGTAGCAGAGATCTGCACCACTAAGATCGACATAGCGCAAGTTAGTATTACAGAGAAGTGTGTTGCAGAGTTTCGCTCCGTGAAGGTCCGCTCGTTGGAGTTGTGCAAAGCTGAGTTGAGCACCTTCCAGATCTGCATTTCTAAAATCCGGATGAATGTTTGAATGTTGTCGTTGCCATTGGTTCCATGTTTTCACTTTCTTTTTAAGCAGATTGGCATGCTGCTGATCAACCATACTGTTTTCCTTTCGACATCTTGCACCACTGTTGATACACTTGGTTGCCACTCTAAAGGCTTGAATGTAACAAATCATTCTTGCTCAAATAAATAGAGAATCAATCGCATTTGGGAGCAAGTTGCTTCTCTCAAAGCACTAAGGTACTACTATTGTCATCTGACAAACAGGGGGGTTCGGTACTGAGATGAATGTGGATAGGTGTAATGGAAATATATCATTCGGCTTTATCCTGAAGCCGTAATTATATGGGAAGTTTTTTGGCTGCTAACAGTAATTATAAGCAGACATTTGAGTGTAAAGAGGTTGGGCTTAGCAAGGAAAATATGGACATAATCCGCCTTCTTCACGAGGTTGCTTCATGCATTTTTATTAAATGAAACTCATAGATTCAACAGATTGACTTGGTTCCAGCTGGGGTAAAGTGAGATGATGGGACCAGAGAGCGGCTGATATGGGACACGCTTTCTACGGCAGCATCCAGGTACGTTCATACCCCTCGTCTTTGCTTGCAAGCATGACACGCTGCTTGCCAGAAGCATCTATCTCCAGTCGATATGCGTCCAGATCAGCTCCTCCGGTATCGACCCACCCTCTATAGGCTTGCTCCACCTTATTCCACAACTGCTCATGCCCCTTGATCTCGACGAGCCACTCGCCTTGTCGCTCCTTCGGGCGAAATACCAACATCGTGTCCGATGCAACATCGACCAGGCAGGGACACATCGGGTCGACCTGCACCGACGAGAAGTACATCTCTGGAAAGGAGAGCTGCAGCAGGAACTCGAGCCGGTGATCCCAGAGCAACGCTGGATCAAACTCAGCACAGGTGAACGGCCTCTGTGCCACCACAGGTCGGCCAAGATAGCGGGTGACCAGATCGGCCACTCTGTGCGAAAGGGTCTGGGTGTCGCGCAACTCCATGAAATCCGAACCTGCCAGAAAGGCCCCATAGGCAGTTCGCCGCGGACCGGCCTTCACGATCTTGAGAAATGCGCAAGCGCCTAGATGCCCGCGCAGATTCATGACGAGAATCCCACCCGGCTGGAGCTGATCAAGCCAGTCCAGCGGTACCTTGTGGTAGCTTCCCGTCGCGATGATCCGATCGTATGGTGCTCCTGGTGCATACCCACGCAGCCCATCGCCGGAGTACACGGTAATCCCCTCGCCTGCCACCTGGTCGAGGATGGACTGTGCACGGCGGGCCAGAGCATCGTCGATTTCCACAGTGAAGATGTTGTGAGGATCACCGACGATGTGTGCCAGGAGCGCCGCGTTGTAACCCGTCCCCGTCCCGATTTCCAGTAACCGCATTCCAGGGGTCAGCTGTAACGCCTCCAACATGAATGCCATCGCATCGGGGGATGAGCTGGAACTGGTCGGGGTGTTATACTCATCGAAGGCAGTAACAACGGGCTGGTTCGTATACACAGCACGCAGCCAAGCATCGGTGTTCTGAACCGTTGAGCGCTGTACCTGTCGCCACTGTACCCTTCGATCATTTGTCTCAAGGAGAAAGAACTGGTCGATGAAAGGATGACGCGGGACCTGCTTGAAAGCAGCTTCAACCAGCGGCGAGGAGAGCTTTCCCTCGCTCTTTAACGCGGCCACCAGCGCATCGGCATAGGGCCTGGCCAGTTGATCGAGATCGTCGAGTTGTTGCATGGATCGTTCACTTTCTGCTTTCCGGCATCCTGCACA
>Ga0137388_10000988_pt1 | contig 16797 bp, 13 predicted proteins | sample 15con2h14AmetaG_FD_104644 | JGI IMG/M metagenome (GOLD analysis project Ga0137388, IMG submission 104644) | Vadose zone soil microbial communities from Angelo Coast Range Reserve, California, USA - 15con2h1.4A metaG | ecosystem: Environmental > Terrestrial > Soil > Vadose zone > Saprolite...
CACCCCGAGCATGAGCCGGTCGACGCCCATGTCCGCATAACGGCGCACGTCGTCCAGGGTGGGACGTCGTTGCTCGAACGCCTCGATCGACCGCGAGCCGCCGAGCAGTCCGTCCGGGTCGTGGAACGTGACGGTGATGTCGCCCGGGTCGCGACCGACCTCGGCGACAAGGCCCCGGGTCACCAGCGTCCGGAGGACCGAGTCCGGCGACACGCCCCGGATCTCGGCGATCTGTGCCCGGGACACTGGCTGGCGGTAGGCGACGACGGCGAGCGTCTCCAGGGCGGCCTGCGTCATCCGGGGCGCCTTGTGCTCTGACACGAAGCGCTCGAGGTACGGTGCGGCGTCGGGATGGCTCGCCAGGCGGTAGCCCCCGGCGGCACGACGGAGGACGAAGCCACGGCCCTGCTCCTCGTAGCTGCGGGCGAGCTCTTCCATGAGGGTCTCGACGTCGGCGACGGGCAGTTCGAGCACCAGGGCCAGCTCCGGGGCGGCGACCGGCTCCTCGGCGACGAACAGGATCGCCTCGACCGCTTGCCAGACCTCGGGATCGAGGAGGCTCATCGGGGCTCCTCCGGGTCCCCCCGGCGCTCCGCCCCGAGCCGGGGCTGGCGCCACCGCACCGTGATGCCGTCGAACGGGCCCGGCTGCTCGACCTGGACGCACTGCTGGCGGAACAGCTCCAGCAGGGCGAGGAACCGCACAACCACGTCCGCCCGGCTCGCCGACTCCCCGCACAGGTCCCGGAACGAGGTGAACCGCCGCCGCCGCAGTTCCTCCGCCAGCACCTCCACCATCTCGGCGACGCTGACCCGCATTGGGGCGATGAACGAGGTGTCGATGGGCTGGGCCACCCGGGGAGCGAAGACCTTGGCCGCCACCTTCCAGAACCGCTCGAGGGTGACGCCCTCCAGGAGGTCGGGCAGGGCGGGCCGGAGTTCCTCGGGGACCCCGCCCGCCCGGGTGAAGTAGCCCTCGTTGGCGTCGAGCACCTGGCTCAGCGCCTCCGAAGCCGCCTTGAAGGTGGCGTACTCGACGAGGCGTTGCAACAGCCGGTCCCGCTCCTCGAGCAGGGCTGCGGTCTCGGGGTCCGCCTCCTCGTGGGGCAGCAGCTTCACGGACTTCAGCTCCAGCAGCGTGGCCGCCAGCACGAGGAAGCTCGACGCCCCGTCGAGATCGATCGTGTCGAGGGCGTCGACCGCCCGGAGGAAGTCCTCGGTGATGGTGGCGATCGTCACGTCGGCCACGTCGACCCGGTCCTTGGAGACGAGCTGGAGCAGGAGGTCCAGGGGGCCCTCGAACACGCTCAGGTGCACGGCGAAGCTCATCGCACGCCTCCCGGCCGCAGCCCGACGCGTTCGCGAACCGTCGCCATGGTCCCCTGTGCCACTGCCCTCGCCCGCCCCGCCCCCTCGTCGAGGAGCTTGTCGAGCATCGCCGGATCGCCCATGAGCTGCCCGTAGCGCTCCTGGAAGGGCTCGAGGACGGCGACAACCGCGTCGGTCAGTTCCGACTTGAGCTTCGCGTACCCCTGGCCCTCCAACCCCGCCACAAGGTCGGCGACCGGCGTGCCCGTCATCGCAGCAAGGATGTCGAGGAGGTTGGAGACCGCAGGCTTGTCCGGGCCGTAGGTGATCTCCCGGCCCGAGTCGGTGACGGCCCTGGCGATCTTGGACCGCACGACCGCCGGTGCGTCGAGCATCCCGATCAGCGAGCCCGGACGGCCCGAGCTCTTGCTCATCTTCTCCGAGGGGTCGTCCAGCGACATGATCCGGGCGCCCTGCCTGCCGATGACGGCCTCCGGGGCGGGGAACGTCTCGCCGAACCTGCGGTTGAAGCGCATGGCGAGGTCCCGCATGAGCTCCAGGTGCTGCCGCTGGTCGTCGCCCACCGGCACCCGGTCGGCACGGTAGGCAAGGACGTCGGCGGCCATGAGGACCGGATAGACGAGGAGGCCGGCGCCGATCGACTCCGCCTCGCCCCCCCGGCTCTTGTCCTTGAACTGGGTCATCCGCCCCAGCTCACCCATGCGGGCCAGGCACGTGAGGATCCAGGCAAGCTCGGTGTGTTCCGGCACGTCCGACTGCACGAAGAGGACGGAGCGCTCGGGGTCGATCCCTGTCGCGATCAGGGTGGCTGCGGTGCGACGGACGCCCTCGGCGAGCTCCTTGGGATCCCAGGGCATCGTCATGGCGTGGAGGTCCACCACGCAGTAGAAGGATTCGTCCGCGCTGTCCTGGAGATCCACCCAGCGCCGGAAGGCTCCGATGTAGTTGCCGATATGGGGTCCCTCGCCCGTGGGCTGGACCCCCGAGAAGACCCGGGCCATGCCCAAATACTACCGGCGACCCCCGGAGATCCGGCGGCGTGCCGCCGGGAACGGCCCGGCAACCCGTATGCTGCGCGCTATGCACCTCGGCATGCTCGACCTGCTGTTGCATGGGCAGCTCACCCAATTCGTCATCATCGCGATCTCGATCGTCCTGGCCATCGCGCTCCACGAGTTCGGCCACGCCGTGGCGGACGAGATCCAGGGAGACCCGACCGCGCGGCTCGCCGGCCGCCTCACCATCAACCCCGTCCGTCACCTGGATCCGGTGGGGACGCTCATGATCGTCCTCGTGGGGTTCGGCTGGGGCAAGCCGGTTCCCATCACGCCCAGCAAGCTGCGCAACCGGCGGTTCGGCGCCGCATTCGTCGGCGCGGCGGGCCCGATCGTCAACGTGATCCTGGCCCTCATCGCCGGCTACTTCGTGGCCCGCATCGACCTGGCCCGCAGCGGCAGCCTCATGGCCCAGTTCCTGTTTGCGTTCCTCTCGATCAACGTCCTGCTGGCGATCCTGAACCTCCTGCCGGTCCCGCCCCTCGACGGGTCGCGGATCCTTGCGGCCATCCTGCCGCCCGACAAGCAGGGGATCATCTACTTCCTCGACCAGTACGGCTTCGTCATCCTGCTGATCGCGGCGCTGTTCGTCCTGCCCCGCATCCTCACGCCGCTGGTTGATCGTGGCGTGAACCTCGTCCTCCGGCTGGTCGGCTAGCGATGACGACCACCGCCAGACTCACGTCCTGTCAGGCGCCGACGCCGCCCTCCACGTCCTGACCAAAGGTCAGCGCCTCAAGCCCTTCCGATAGGCTTCGACCAGCCACGTGACCGCTGCCGGGACGGCTCCGATCACCACCGTCAGGGCGAACGTGACCTCGGCGTCGTGCTGTCCCAGGAGCCGAGCGAGGAGGAGACCCAGCGCGGCGGCAAGGCTGGTCGCCTCCGCCGGTCTGCGGGCGACGATCCCCGAGGCCCGCGATCTCCTGCTCATCTTGCTGCGTTCCGGTTCGCTGTCGCCCTCCGTCCCCGCCAGCGGCGCCCAGAAGACGAGGCGGGCAGCCTTTCGGACCTGCTCATCCTCGTCTTCGACCACCCCGGCTTCGGCGTCGCTGTCGGCGAAGATCAGCTCCTTCGGGTACATGCGGGCCTCCGTTCTCTCATGGGGTCTGCCTTAGAAGACTCCCGGAGAGCCGGAAAGCGTCGTACTCAGCAGGCGAAGTTACCCTCGCGGCCCGCAACGAACAAAATGAGGGATATCCGACGTTTCTTGACGGATCGAGAGTCTTACTAGGTGTGGCGATGAGCGAATCATGTGGTGGACATGAAGTTGTGGACAACTTCGAGCTCATGCTCGTTCGGGCAAAGAGGGGGGACACGGAGGCGGCAGGGAGACTTTTTTGTTCGAGCCGGAAGCGCCTATGGCGAATCGCCTACATGGTTTTACAGGACGAGGAGGATGCCAAGGACGCTACGCAGGATGCGTTTGTCAAGGCCTTCGGGTCCCTGCGGTCACTCCGGGCTTCGGATCAAAAGGGTTGGGAGGCATGGCTGGTGACAATTACCTGCAATTGCGCCAAGGACAGGTACGCGGCGAGGGCGCCACTAGCACTTCCCAGGGTTGACCCACCCGAATGGTTCGATGACGGCCGCTTGCTTCCTGACGCCCAAACGGTCCTGAGTCTCCGACTGCAAGCACTCCTTCGGAGACTTCCGTTCGGAAAGCGGAGCGCCGTCGTGCTGGTCGATATGTACGGTTGGACCCGCAAAGAGGCGGCACGGATGTTGGGCGTTCCCCAGGGAACCATCGACTCGTGGATATGCGATGCGCGCAAGAAGCTCCGCCAAGCCCTGGAGAGTGAGCATGACTGATCGCGACAAGGAACTGGGCGAGGCGCTGGCCCGCCTCCCTATCCCTGAGTTGCCGGAGGAGTTCTGGGAGGACCTCGGCCTGCGATGTGAGGAAGCGCTGCGGGAGGAGACTCCCGGCACGCAAACCCAGACAGTGCGGGCCCTTGTCCTTCCGTGGCGGGAGCGTGCCCCCCGGAAGCGGTGGCTGGCGGCCGTCCGTCTCGCTCGATTCTCGAGACTGGCCACGGTGGGGGCGATCACAGCACTCCTTGTCCTCCTCGCGAGCCTGCTGCCGAAGGGGTTCCTCCAGCCACAACAAGCAGGCGCGGCAATCCCCGTCGTCGCATTGAAGCCAGACTGCGGGAGCGACGGGAACGCAGCCGGGAAGGGCCAGCGGCTCGTGGTGGCGGCGAGCTGGGACGGTACCGAGAGGATCCGCTTCCTGCAGGTTCTGAAGCGATTCCAACAGAGCACCGGTGCCGGGGTCATCCTCGCCGACGCGAAACCATCCCGCAACTTGGCTCGCGACTTAAGCGCCCGCATCGAGGGCCACTGCCCACCGGATGTCGCCATCCTTCCCCAGCCTGGGCTGCTCCAGGATCTCGCCCGCGGCGGCCACCTCCAGCCCATTGACGACGTGGCGGGTCAACCGGTGGACGAGAACTACGCTCCCATCTGGCGTCAGTGGGGCAGCTTCGGCGGCAAACTCTACGGAGTCTGGTTCAAGGCGGCCGACAAGTCGAGGATCTGGTACCGGCCCGAGGTGTTTCAGCGGGCAGGCGTCGACCCACCACAGACCTGGGATCTGCTGATGCAGGTGGCCGCGGCCATCCACGCCTCGGGCACGATTCCTTTCTCCGTCGCCGGAGGACCAGACGCGGGCTGGACCCTCGCCGACTGGTTCGAGAACGTGTACCTGGCGACGGCCGGCCCCGACCTCTACGACAAGCTCGCCAACCACCAGATTCCCTGGACCGACCCCAGCGTGAAGCGGGCCCTGACAACCCTTGCGGAGATCTTCGGCACGCACGGGTGGCTTGCCGGCGGGACGCAGGCCGCCCTCGGGAAGACCTACGAGAATTCGGTGGGCGACGTCTTTGGCCCCACGCCGAGCGCCGCCATGGTCTACGAGGGGGACTTCGTTGCCAATGCGATCTCCGATGTCACCAAGGGGATGAAAGCCAAGCCCGCCGTCGATTTCTTCGACTTCCCCGCGATCGGGGGCTCGAGGCCGCTCATCGTCGGTGGCGATGCGGCAGTGCTGTTTACGAATAACCAGGCCGGTCAGGCGCTGATTCGCTTCCTCGCCACTCCACAAGCGGCTCAGGACTGGGCCAGGGCGGGTGGGTTCCTCTCGCCAAACAAGAATCTCAATGTGGATCTCTACCCAGATGCTCGCACGCGGGAGGCGGCGCAGACCCTGACCCAGGCCGGGACGTTACACTTCGGCCTCTCTGACCTCCAGCCGCCCGCCTCCGGCGCCACCGTGGGGCAGGGCCTGTGGCAGATCTTCCGAGATTTCCTTCAGAATCCCAAGGCTGTCGATGCGACTGCGGGAAGGCTCGACGAGGCGACCCGCCCTTGAGTTATCCCGCGATTGCGCTGTAGCTGAACCTGCCGACTGAAGTGTAAAAGCCGCTGGGATCGAGTGCCCAATTCCCATCAGTGTTCGCAGCCGACAGTTGTTGGAACAAATGCCCCGAGTGGTACGCTGTTGCTCTCTGGGCCATTCGTCTGCCCGTTCGAGATCGTCAACGCACTTCCCCTTTCATCCCTCGGGGGTGCGCGTCAGGGCATATGAACTTTGAGTAAAAACTGTTGCTCTACAACGGTTTGTACTCAAAGTTCGGTCACCGACGTCGGTTGGACCCCCCCATCTCGGTTCGGCCCGCTCTGCGAGGCGACGGTTCCCCCGGACCGCGCGGCCACGGGACTGGACGACGACGGACCGAGGACCTGCTCCAGCAACTCCAGGAGTTCCTGCATGTTGAAGGGCTTCGTCAGGTAGGCCGTGGCCCCCGCCTTCAGCAAGCTCCGCTCGTCGCTCTGCGGGGCCTCTGCGCTCAGGATCACGACGGGGATGTCCGCCGTGGTGGGGTCGCGCCGCAGGTGGGCCAGGACCTCCCGCCCGGAGATGTCGGCGAGGCGCAGGTCGAGCAGGATCAGGTCGGGGTGGTGCACCTTCGCGAGCTCGAGGCCGAGACGGCCCTGCATGGCCGATATCAGCCTGACGCCCGGCCGGTGGTCGAGGACGAGTTCCATCACTTCGAGGTTCGCCAGGTTGTCCTCGATGTAGAGCACCGTGCAGGAGCGCACCGGGTTCGCCGTGTCCAGGGCGGGGGAAGGCCTGCGGTGCACCGCCACCTTGCCCGTCGGTCGGGCCGCGATGGGCAGGGTCACGGAGAAGGTGCTCCCCCGGCCAAGGGCACTCTGCAGCGTCATGGTCCCGCCCATTGCCTCGACGAGTTCCAGCGAGAGGGCGAGCCCGAGACCGGTGCCCTCGACGCCGCTCTTCTCGGCACCGAGGCGCTCGAACGGCGTGAAGATCCGGTCCTGCTTCTCGGGGGCGATGCCCGGGCCGGTGTCTGCCACCTGGACCGTGAGGCAGCCCTCGGCCTGGCCGCAGGAGACCCTGACCATGCCGTCCTCACGGTTGTACTTCACGGCGTTGGAGAGCAGGTTCCGGAAGACCTGGACGAGACGCTGGCGGTCTGCCATCAGGTAGCAGTCGTCGTGTTCGGAAACCGCGGTGATCGCAATCCCGCGCCGCTCGGCCGCGGGGCGGATGAGGTCCAACGCCTCCCGCATCACATCCGAGATTTGCACAGGTTCGAGAGAGAACGAGATACGGCCTTCCTCGATCCCTGCGATATCGACAGAGTCGTCGATGAGCCGGAGGAGGTGTCGCCCGGCCTTGAGGATGTTGTCCACCGACTCGGCCTGCTGGGCCGGTGTCAGCCTTCCCATCTCCAGGAGCTGGCCGAATCCCAGGATCGCCGTGAGCGGCGTCCGAAGTTCGTGGCTCATCCGGGAGAGGAACTCCGTCTTGCGGCGGTTCGCCAGCTCCGATTCGTTGGTCTCCCCACGGAGCGGCAGCCCCCGGGGCAGCCGCTCCGTGACGTCGCGGGCGATCGTGACCGCACCGACGGCTTTGCCGGAGGGATCCAGGACGGGCGACACCGTGATCGCGACGTCGAGGCGCTCCCCCATGCTGTTCGCATGGACCGTGTCGCAGTGCTCGGCGCGCTCGGTCTGCTGGATCCGCTGCAGCACGTCGGGCATCACGTCCGGCGCGCCGGCGGGGACCAGGACACTGATCGACCGCCCGATCATGGCGTCGGACGGGTAGCCGTAGGTCCGCTCCGCCCCGGCGTTCCAGCTGACGATGATGCCCGCGAGCGTGTGGCTGACGATGGCGTCGTCGGACGCTTCCACGATGGCCGCCAACTGCCACTGGGCACGACCCGCCCGCTCGGTGATGTCGCGGTTGATGTCGAGGTCTGCCGCCACGGGATCCAAAGCGCCACCGGGTTCCTCGCTCACTGCGATACCTGTTCTCTCGCTGCGTCCTCGGCAGTCGCAGGCACGGGAGCGGGATCCTTGTGGGTCTCCGCAAGGACCACTATCGCATCCATGGATCCGAGAAAGGCGTCGAGGAGGGCGGGATCGAAGTCCTTGGCACGCCCGTGCGCCATCGTCGCGACGGCCTCCTCGACCGAGGAGGCGGCCCGGTAGACCCGGTCATTCGTCAGGGCATCGAAGACGTCGGCAATGGCCACCACCCGCCCAACGATGGGGATCGCCTCCGCGGCGAGCCCCATCGGGTAGCCGGTGCCGTCCCACCTCTCGTGATGGGTGAGCGCGATCGTGGCGCCCAGGCTGAGAACGGCGGAGGCCGAACCCTTCAGCAACGTATGGCCGATGACGGTGTGGCGCTCCATGACGGCACGCTCGCCGGGCGTGAGCGGCCCTGGCTTCTGCAGGATGGCGTCGGGGACCCCGATCTTGCCGACATCGTGCAGGCTCGAGGCGAGCCGGAACTCCGCGTGGTCCGATGTCATCAGACCAGCCCGGTCCGCCAGCAGCGCGGAGAACTCGCTGACCCGGCGAATGTGTGCACCGGATTCCTCGTGGCGCACCGTCAAGGCTGCCGACAGCCGCTCGATCACCTCCTCGACGGCGATGGGGGGCAGCACCTCCTCCCCGAGGGGGGCCAGCGTCTCGTGCAACGCCCTCGTTCGAACGAGGACCTTCTCCTCGAGCTCCCGGACGTGGCTTCGGTTGTGGATCTCGAGCTCCCGTCGGTGCAGGGCGTTGGCAAGGCTGATCAGCAGCTCGCCCACCCGGAAGGGCTTGACGACATAGCCATAGGCCCCATTGGCGAATGCTGCTTCGATGAGGTGGCGGTCGTCGTGGCCGGTGACCATGATGGCCGCGGTGTCGATGTGGCGGGCATGAACGTATTCGAGCAGGGCGATCCCCGACTGCGCCGGCAGGCAGACGTCGATCAGGATGGCCTCGTACTCGTGGTTGAGGAGGAACTGGCGAGCCTCGACCACGCTGGCCGCCGGTGTGGCCTCGTAACCACCTTCGGTCTCGAGGATGCGTTCGAGGAGGAGACGACCCTGATCATCGTCCTCCACGATCAGGACCTGGGACACGTGACTCTTCATCGGCACACCTCCCAGGAGGGCTGAGGAGCCGGCGAGGTGCTCGCTCGGCGCTGCGCAGGGCATCTTGTCGCGGTGGCACCGAGGACCATCGGATTGGTCGAGCATTGCACTCGGCAGATAGGCCCCGATTCGCCTGTCTTGCCTGGATCGCCCTGATTCGTGAGTGGACGATAACACGTCTAGAAGCAACCCTCCGGGGGATGGGTGCATAGAGAACTATTAGGGCGGGCATGGCGAGTGCTCCTTGTCTATGCATCGATAAATCAACTTGTGCGCATAGAGCCTTGATCCAGCTCCCTTCAGGAAAAAGAGTGAAATCTCCCTAGCAACACGGCGCCCTGTCGGGTAGTGTTCTCACCGTCAAGACGATCTAGGGACTGACGGATAAAGCTCCGAACCAGCTTCACCACTTGTCTCTTTGTCGATTCGGAGTGTATATAGCGGCTCGGCACTCGGGAACTTGTTGATTCGGAGACAAGAGCACAGGGTTCGAGCCTGGACTGGCGGTTGTTGAGGCCCTCAGACTGCACCAGATACTTCCATACCTCACCGTCAACTAAAGCTTCACCCCGCCTGGTCAAGCTTCAGTTGACCGTTAGATGTCTCTGAGTCCCCCAGATTCTGGGTGATCCTGGGGCCCCCCAGACGGCTCCCTCGCTGTCGAGAGTCGCGCCAAAGATCCTGGCTGACTTCGCCATAAGTCGATAAGTCGATCTACGGACTAAACGCCCCTTGGGGCGGTTAGGGCGACCGGTCGTGCCGCAGGCGTCGCACCAGCGCCGACGAAGACCCCTGGGACTCGAAGTCATCCAGGATCTCGGCCAGCGCCGCCCGCACGATCCGGCCCCTGTCGGAGGCCAGCTTGTGATCCGCTCGGAGGGCCAGCCGTGCCCGCTCGATGCGGGTCAGGTCGGAAGCGGTGCAATAGAACGTCACCTTCTCGTCGTGGCGGGGACGGCGCCCTGTATCGCTCTCCCCCGCCGCGCCGCCCAGGCTCACGGGCTGGGGGGGCGCGGCCTGGGGCGATTCCCCAGCCGGCAGCGGAATCGCTTCCTCGTACACCCGGACCTCGTCCACAGCGTCCACAAGTGGCTCTGGACCTTTGGCAACTTGTAGACTTACCGCCTCGGCAGGCTCGGAATCCCCTGCTCTGTCCTTCGCACTCCGGAACAGCTCGTCGACGCCGGGAAGGCTCGCTCGACGGGTCATCGGGACATCACCTCCCTTGCGAGTTCCCGATACTCCCGTGCCCCGCCGGACTTCGGCGCGTACGTGACGATCGGTTCGCCGACCACGGGGGCCTCGGCGAATTTGATGGTCTTGTGGATGATGGTCTTGAAGAGCTTGTCCCCGAACGCGTCGGTGACCCGGCTCAGGACCTCCCTGCCGTGGATCGTCCTCGCGTCCAGCATCGTCGCCAGGATCCCTTCGACTTCGAGGTCGGGGTTGATCCGCTCCTGGATCTTGTGGATCGTGTCCATGAGCAGTGCCATCCCCCGCAGGGCGAAATACTCGCATTCCAGGGGGATCAGCACCGCCTGGGCAGCCGTGAGGGCGTTGACCGTGAGCAGGCCGAGCGACGGGGGGCAGTCGATCAGGATGTAGTTGTAGCGGTCCCGGGCCGGTGCGAGTGCCCGCTTGAGCGACTGCTCGCGGGCGACCTCGGACACCAGCATGATCTCGGCCCCGGCCAGGTCGATGTTCGACGGGATGAGGTCGAGGCCCTCGGTCTTGGAACTCTGGACGACCTCGTCGAAGGTGACGGAGGCGTCGAGGAGAAGGTTGTAGACGGTCAACTCCAGGGAGTTCGGGTTCAGGCCCAGCCCCACCGAGAGCGCCCCCTGCGGATCGAAGTCCACGAGTAGGACCTTGGCCCCGTCGGCGGCGAGCGCGGCACCAAGGTTGATCGTGGACGTGGTCTTGCCCACCCCACCCTTCTGGTTGACCACGGCCAGCACCCTGCCCACCGGGAGCACGACCGGCGCGGGCGCCGCCTCGGCGATGCTGCTGGCGGACGGCTCCCACAGGAGGTCTGCGTCGACGGTCGGGAAGACGTCGGGCGCCAGGTCTGGCTCCACCGCCACCTCTTCGACCGCCTCGGGGATCGGCTCGACGGCAGCCTCGAGCGCCAGGTCCACCGGGGCCGGGACGGGTTGCGGGACGGGTTCAGGGGCGGGGCGCCGGGCCTGCGCCGGCGGGGAACCTGGCAGCGGCACGGTGTCGGGGAGGAACAATTGCTGGTCCTCCAGGGCACCGCCGTCGCTACGCCTCAGCTCGTCGTCCCACCTCACCGAAGGCTCCTCGTCCACAAGAGTTTTTGTCTACAAATAGTCTTGGAGGCGCATCTTAGGCCGGTGGCGCTGGGAAAAGCAAGAGCCGCACCCGACTTACAAGAACGTGATTCCCGCGGCCGGAGGATCCAGCCCCAGCAGGCCTGCGACGGTTGCGGCGACATCGGCGAAGGTCGACCGGCGCCCGACGTCGAGCCCGGCCGGCACCCCGTCCCCGACGGCCAGCAGGGGAACGACCTCGCGGGTGTGATCGGTCGAGGGCGTCGTCGGGTCGTTGCCGTGGTCGGCCGACACGATGAGGACGTCGCCGCTGCGGAGTGCCCGGAGGGCGTCCCCCAAGGCCGAGTCGAAGTCGCGGAGCGCGCGGGCATACCCCGCGGCGTCGTTGCGGTGACCGAAGAGCATGTCGAAGTCCACCAGGTTGGCGAACACGAGGCTGCCGCCCGGGTGCGGGTCCTCAGCGATCACCGAGATGAGGGCGGCCATGCACGCCTCGTTGCCCTTGGCGTTGAGGTTGCGGGCGATGCCCCGCCCCGAGAACAGGTCACCCACCTTCCCGATTGCGGTGGTGGGCTGTCCCGCGGAACTGGCGCGGTCGAGGATGGTCGGCCCGGGCGGCGCGACCGCGTAGTCCCGCCGGTCCCTGGTCCGGACGAAGGCGCCCGGCGGGCCGGCGAACGGCCGGGCGATCACCCGACCGACCTCGACGTCGCCGGTCAGCATCGCCCTGGCCTTGACGCACCAGTCGTACAGCTGGGCGACCGGCACGGCGTCGACGTGGGCAGCGACCTGGAAAACGCTGTCCGCGGACGTGTAGACGATCGGCTTGCCGGTGGCACGGGACTCCTCGCCGAGCAACCGGATGATCTCCGTGCCCGAGGCGGCGACGTTGCCGATGCTGGCCCTGCCGATCTCCCGCTCGAAGCGGGCGATGACCTCATCGGGGAAACCGTCGGGGAACGTGGGGAAGGGGCGGTCGAGGACGACGCCGGCCAGCTCCCAGTGGCCGGTGACCGAGTCCTTGCCGGCGGAGGCCTCTGCCATCGTGCCGTAGGCACCCAGCGGCGTCCCGGCGGGCGGGGTGCCGGCCAGCCGGACGACGTTGCCGATGCCGAGGCGGCCGAGGTTCGCCAGCGCGAGGCCGCCCACCGCCTCGTCGATATGCCCGAGGGTGTTGGCTCCCGCATCGCCGTACGCCGCGGCATCGGGCGCAGCCCCGACCCCGACGGAGTCGAGGACCAGCAGGATGACCCGGGCCTGTCTCAGCGCTTCTGCGCGCAGGAGATGCAGAGGCGGGCGGTCGGTACGGCCTCGAGGCGCTCCGGGGCGATGTCCTTGCCGCAGCGTTCGCACTGGCCGTACGAGCCCCGGTCGACCCGGCCGAGGGCGGCCTGGATGTCGTGCAGGTGGTTGATCAGGCCCTCGACGAAGGAGAGGACCTTGGCCCGCTCGGACGTCGCCTGGGCCGCGTCGGCGAAGCCTTCGTCCAGGGAGACCTTGATCGAGCCGTCGGTCTCGGCGCCGAGATCGGCAAGCTCCTTCTCGATCTCCGCAAGCTCAGAGTCCAGGCGCTTCCGAGACTGGGCAAGTCCGTCCTCGCTGAGCGGCACCGGAACCTCCCTCGTCGCCAGGCGCGAACCCCGCGCCAAAGGTCCTGCTCCACCCCCACCTGGCGAAGCCTGCCACTCATTCGAGCATAGTACGAAATTGCCGCGACTGAAAAACGAGCCCCCGGAGAGCCGTGGGCCGAGGGTGCGGAAGCTCTGGCTCTGCGTTCAGGATGTCCTCCTTCGCATCATCGCCGGATCAGGTACAGGTTGTTGAACGGGTTCTCCATCGGCACCCGGGTCACCGACGAGAAGCCCGCCTTCGTGCTGAGCGCCCGCAGCTTTGATTCCGGGAGCCCCATCGTCCCCAGCCCCTCACCACCGTGGGCGAGCGACACGGTCATGCACAGCAGCGTGCTGAACCCGTAGAGCAGCGAGGCGACAGGCCCGACGTTTTCGGACGGGACATCGGAGCAGTTGATGTCCAGGCAGAGGTAGATGCCGCCTGGCCGGAGGGCCTCGCGGATGCTCTGCAGCATCCCGAGCGGGTCGACCGCATCGTGGATGACGTCCCAGGTGGTGATCAGGTCGAAGGACTCGGGCAGCCCCCTGGCGGCGTCGAGTTCCATGAACCGGATCCGGCCGGCCACGCCGGCGGCCTCGGCGTTGGCGACTGCTTTCTCGATGCTGGACGGTAGGCTGTCGTAGCCCACGTACCGGGACTGCGGAAAGGCCTGGACCAGCTTGATGAGCGCCCGGCCCTGACCGCACCCAACGTCCGCAACGTCCACCCCGCGCTCGAGCATCGCCCCGGCCTGTGGAACTGCCGGCAGCCACAGCTGGGTGAGGAGGTGCTCGTGCCACATCGCCGTGAATCGGGCGATCCCGGTGTGCACGTCCTCGGGAAAGTCGGACAGCCGGACGCCCCCGCCCTGGCGAAACGCCTCGACGATGGCGTCGTAGCGCTGAATGGCGCCCAGGAGCTCCTGGTGGACACCGCCGAAGAACGCCGGTCCGGGCTCGTCGACCAGCGTCGGCGCGTGCTCCGGAGGAAGCTCGTAGCGACCGCTGTCCGCATCGTAGGTGAGGTACCCGGCTGCGAACATGCCGGCCAGCCATTCCCGGACGTACCGCTCGTTCGTTCCCGTGCGGTTCGCAAGCTCGCCGCTGGTCGTGGGTCCATTCGCCGCCAGGTCCTTGAAGAGACCCAGCTTGTCGCCGATGGCCGCCAGGACGGTGGTGGTGGTCGACGCGGTGTCGCCAAGCACCCTCCCCGTGAACTCCCCGGCCTTTGCCTGATCGATGACGTCGTTGCCTGCCATGGGATTGCCTCCTCTCGCGGTTGAAACTCCGGGTAAGCGAACGGCCCCGCCCTTGCCGCCCTACGCGGGCAGGAGCCCGAGCTGGCTCAGGAAGCCGAGCTGGTCGAAGTAGATGTGGTCGCTCAAGATCTGCTCGCCGGCGAGGCCCGAGACGTGGACGTAGTCGAAGGCGAACGCCTTGCCCGTGGGTCCGATCTCGCCAGCCGGGGACGCGAGCGGCCCGGTGTGCGTCCCGGAGAACCGCACCTCTGCGGCGTACCCGCCGTCGACCTCGAGCACCGAGCGGACCTCGTGAGCCAGGTCCGGGAACGCGACGAGGAAGACCTGGATCCAGCCGACGACCTGCTCCTCCCCGTGCAACTCCACCCCAGGCGCCACGACCTCGGTGTCCGGAGCGAGGCAGGCTCGCACCCCTGCGAGATCGTGAGCGTCGATCGCCCCCAGGTACCGTTGCAAAACGTCCGCTGCTGTTGTCATGGCTGCCCCTTCTTGTGTCCGATGGGCTGCCTCTCAGCCCGTCGATTGCCGAGGGTAGGAGTCGGTCCTTGCAATTTCCCAGCGGCCCGCTGGCAGCCTGAACGGCTCCCACCGCGCTACGGGGAAACCTCTTGCTTCTCCCCAGTGGTGAGCGTCAAATGGGTGCGTGCGCACCGGGGAGGTCGAGATCCGCCTGCTGGGACGGTTCGCGGTCTGCCTGGACGGCGACGAGCTCCCGGCGGCGAGCTTCGGGGGCCGCTTGGTCCGGGAGTTGCTCCGTCACCTCGTGACGCGCAGAGGCGGCTACGTCTCGAAGGACTCCCTCACCGTTGCCCTGTGGCCCGAACGTCCCCCGGCCGATCCCGCCGCGAACCTGGATGTGCTGGTCAGCCGGGCGCGCCGAGCCCTGCGGGATCCCACGCTTATCCTCGCAGGCTCGGGTGGCTACTCGTTCGCCGGCGACGACCGGTGCCTCGTGGACGCCGAAACCTTTCTCGCCCATGTGGAGGCCGGGCGTGCGGCACTCGCCGAGGGGCGACCTGAACCGGCGTTCCTGGAGTTCCAGGCCGCCCTCGACGCGTGGAGCGGGGAGCCGCTCCCCGAGGACGCGTACGCCGAGTGGGCGCAGGGACCTCGGCGCGAGCTCTGCCGGGCAAACCTCGATGCGCTCGAAGGTGCCGCCGCCGCGGCGCTGGCCGCAGGGCAGCCGGGACGGGCGGTGGCCCTGGCGGAGCGAGCCGTCGACCAGGAGCCCCTCAGGGAAGCCGGCCACCTCCTCCTGGCGAGGGCTCTCTCGTCCTCCGGCGACCCAGCCGGGGCCCTCGCCGTTCTCGACACCTTCCGAAGGCGCGTCGCCGAGGAGCTGGGGCTGGACCCGTCGGACGAGATCCTGGGGCTGCAGATCCAGATCCTGCGCGGCGAGCCGGTGCTGGCCGCCGATGCCGACACGCCACGGGCGCGCCGTGCTCGGTTGCCCGTCGTCGGGGGTGCCTCCCCCCTCGCCTTCGTCGGCCGTGAGGAGGAACTTCGGCGCATCCAGGCCGCGCTCTGCTCACCGGAGCGCGGGATCGTCGTCGTGTCGGGCCAGTCCGGCAGCGGAAAGTCGCGGCTCCTCGGTGAGGTGGTCGCAAGCTTGGAGTTCCCGGTGCTGGCCGCGAGGGCCTTCCGTGCGGAGCAGGACGAGCCCTGGAGCCTCGCCCGCTCCCTCCTGCGCGAAGCCCTTGCGCTCGACATCGGCGTCGTCGAGAAGCTCTCCGAGCGAGCGGCGATCGCGCTGGCCGAGGTACTTCCCAACCTCGAGGAGCTGCGACCCCTGAGCAAGGCGTCCTTCGACCCCGAAAGCCGCCGCGCCCTCTCGATGGAGGGCGCGGTCCGGATCCTCCCCGCCGCTGGATCCCCGGCCGCGGTGGTGGACGATGCCCAGTGGGCCGACACCACGAGCCTTCGGCTCCTGTCCCTCGCCGCGGGCCGGCAGCCGGAGATGGGCCTCATCATTGCCTACCGCCCTGAGGAGCTGGCCCGTCACGGGCCGGTCGCCGCGTTCCTCGATGACCTCGCGGGTCTGGCCGGAACCCTGGTGCACGTGACGCTTCCCCCCCTGCCGGCATCCGCCATCTCCGAGCTCGTGGCCGACCCGGGGATCGCCCGCGCCATCGTCGAGGAAACGGACTGCACCCCGTTCGCCGTGACCGAGGTGCTCCGCACCCTCTCGGAGCAAGGACTCGCTTCAACCGATGGCCGGGGCCACTGGCACGCAAGGACAGAGCGGGCGGATGAGCCGGCTCGCAAGGCGGCGAGGCTCGGGCAGCGCCGAGCGATCTCGGCCCGGATCCGATGGCAGCCACCCCGCCGGACCGAGATCCTCGCTCTCATGGCGCTGCTTGGGAGGGAGGTGCCCGCGGGGCTGTTGCACCAAGCCACCGGCAACGATCCATCCGAGCTCCTCGACGACCTGGACACCCTCGCCCGGTTGGGGCTGGCGCGGGCCGGAGAGGGGGGCTGGTCCACGGCGCACGACCTGGTCTCGGAGACGCTGGCCGGCGATCTGGAACCGGGTGAGCGTGCCAGGCTGCACGCGATGGCGGCCCGCGCCCTGCAGGAGACGGGGGCCGAGCCCTCAGATCTGGCGCGACACCTCGCAGCCGCGGGCGACGCCCAGGGGGCGGCGAGCGCCTACATCCAGGCGGCCCGGCAGGCCCTCGACCGGTATGCCAGCGAGGAGGCGGAGCTCCTTGCCCGAGCCGGGCTGCACCTTCAGCCCGAGCCGGGCACACGACGGGAGCTCTTGGAGGTCCGGGCGGAGGCGCGAACCCG
>Ga0137388_10000993_pt1 | contig 16755 bp, 13 predicted proteins | sample 15con2h14AmetaG_FD_104644 | JGI IMG/M metagenome (GOLD analysis project Ga0137388, IMG submission 104644) | Vadose zone soil microbial communities from Angelo Coast Range Reserve, California, USA - 15con2h1.4A metaG | ecosystem: Environmental > Terrestrial > Soil > Vadose zone > Saprolite...
GAGTTCGTGCTCGGCTACCTGAACGAATACGGGCTGCTCCCGCCGAGCCCGTCAGTCGGGGGCCATGACATCGGTCGCAACGGAACGTACCTCGTCTTCCGCCAGATGCGCCAGGACGTCGCGGCTTTCTGGAACTTCGTCGCCGCCGCGGGCGATGGCAAGCCGGAGAAGCTCGCCGCGAAGATGGTTGGTCGGTGGACGAGCGGCGCTCCCCTTGTCATGGCGCCCGACGCCGATCAACCGAATCTCGCGTCCTTCAACGACTTCGCCTACCACGCGCTGGACCCGGGTGGCGATCGCTGTCCTGTTGCCTCTCACGTACGCCGGGCCAACCCCCGAGACTCGCTCGACCCGGCGCCCGGCTCGGCCCGGTCGGTCGCCCTGGTCAAGCGGCACCGCCTCCTGCGCCGCGGCCGCGAGTATGGGCCACCGATCTCGAGCGCGCCGGGCGGTCCACGTCCGCCGCTGGCCGACGACGGACAGGACCGCGGACTTCAGTTCATCTGCCTCAACGCCAACCTGGTCAGACAGTTCGAGTTCGTACAGGCGACCTGGGTGGCGAGCCCAAAGTTCGCGGGCCTCTACGGCGATGCCGATCCGCTGATCGCCGCCCGCGACGCAGCCGGGGCTACCTTCGACGTTCCCGCCTTCCCGCTGCGCCACCGGCTGCGCGAGCTGCCGCGGTTCGTGACGGTGGTCGGCGGAGCCTACTTCTTCCTGCCCGGTATCGACGCGCTACGCCGTCTGGCCGCGCCGTAAAGCGCGTCAAGCGTGCACTTGACATCGTTCGGTGCTCTGTCAATATGACCGGCAGTTTCGGGAGGTTGGGGTTGGAGGAAGCGATTTGCACCGCTCTAAGGGCGAGTTCGCGTGGAAGGCGCTGGCCGCGATCATGTTCGTCAACGGCTCCCTGGGAGTATTCGCGCCTAGAGTCCTGATCCGCGGGCTCGGCATCCGTCCGGAGCTCGAGCCGGGAATGATCTACGTGTTCCGGATGTTCGGAATCCGGACGCTCTTTCTCGCGATCGACCTCCACCGGGCCCCGGAGAAGCGCGGTCGCTCGCTGCGGGAAGGCGTGCTCGTCCACGCCACTGACATGTCGGCCGCCATTGCCGGTGCGGCGCTCGGCCAGCTCCCTTGGCGCAAGGGCCTGGTCGTAGCCGGAATCTCGTTCATTAACACGATGCTGGCGATCAAGGGCGCCCTCGCCTACAGGGGCCGGCCGTGAGCGTGCCGAAGTTCCGGCCGAGCCTTGCGGAGCGTGTTTGGGCGGCCATCGCGGAGAACATCGACCGCACCAGCGGCTGGGCGCAGCTGCCGGCGATCACGGGCGCGCTCGTCCTCGCCGGTATGCGGACCCGGCTTCGCCAGAAGAACTTGCACGACACCGAAGGCATGGAGCGGATCAAGCCGCCGCCGAAGCTCAACTCCGCCTACCGCTCGGTCACCGCGCGCAGCGTCGACGGCAGCTACAACGACCTGTCGGTGCCCGAGATGGGGCGCGCCAACACGCGCTTCGGCCGCAACGTGCCGAACAAGTTCACCAAGGTCGGTAGCGACGAGGAGCTGCTTAGGCCGAACCCTCGTCTGGTCAGCCGCAGGCTGATGACGCGCGATGAATTCATCCCGGCCACCACCCTCAACCTTCTGGCGGCCGCCTGGCTGCAGTTCAACGTCCACGACTGGCTCTCGCACGGCAAGAACGCCAAGCACAACCTATGGCATATCGATCTGGCCCCGGACGATAACTGGCCGCACCACCCGATGACGATCCCGCGCACGAGGCGAGACCCCACCAGCCCGCCCGACGCCAACCCGCCGACTTTCGTCAATATCGCGAGCCAGTGGTGGGATGCGTCGCAGCTTTACGGCAGCGACGAGAAGACGCAGGGCAGCGTTCGCGCTCACACCGAAGGCAAGCTCAACGTGGGTCCGGACCGCCTGCTGCCCATGGATCCGAAGCTCGGCGTCGAGGTCACGGGCGTGAACGGCAACTGGTGGCTCGGGCTCGACCTGATGCACACGCTCTTCACCCTCGAGCACAACACGATCTGCGACCACCTGCTCCGCGAGTACCCGACGTGGTCGGATCAAGAGGTCTTCGATCGGGCGCGGCTGATCGTCGCAGCGCTGATCGCGAAAATCCACACCGTCGAGTGGACGCCCGGCATCCTCGGGCACCCGACCCTCCACCTGGCGATGCGCGCCAACTGGTTCGGACTGGCGGGCGAGGCGGTGCACCGCATGAATGGGCGCGTCAGCCCGAGCGAGCTGATCAGCGGCATCCCCGGCGCGCCGACAGACCACTTCGGCGTCCGCTACTCGATCACGGAGGAGTTCGTCGCCGTCTACCGCATGCATCCACTCGTTCCCGACGACTACGAGTTCCGCTCCGCCGCCGACGACTCTGTGATCGACCGCTGCGGGTTCGTCGACGTCGCGTTGAAGAACGCGCGCAAGAAGCTCGAGCAGGTCGGCTCCGAGAATGCCCTGTATTCCCTCGGCCGGATGAATCCTGGCGCGATCACGCTGCACAACTTCCCGAAAGCGATGCAGCATCTAGTCGAGATCGACGGCACCGAAGTCGACCTTGCCGCACTCGACCTGATCCGCACCCGCGAACGCGGAGTGCCCCGCTACAACGCTTTCCGGCAGTTCCTCCACAAGCCGCCGCTGAAGAGGTTCGAGGACCTCTCCGACAACCCGCAGTGGGTGCGGGAGCTGCGCGAGGTGTATGACGATGACCTGGACGCCGTCGACCTCATGGTCGGCCTCTTCGCCGAACCGCTGCCGCCAGGCTTCGGCTTCAGCGACACCGCCTTTCGCATCTTCATCCTGATGGCGTCGCGGCGGCTCAATAGCGACCGCTTCTTCACGACCGACTTCACGCCGGAGGTTTACACGCCTTTGGGCATGAGGTGGCTGGACGACCACGGGTTCGCCTCGGTCCTGCTCCGCCATTTCCCGGCCTTGCGTCCAGCCTTGCGCGGGGTGGTGAACCCGTTTGCGCCGTGGGCGCAGGTGGAGCCCACGCAGCGGTCGGGCACGTAAAAAAGACCGCGACTAGGCGGGCGCCCACACCTCATTCATGAACGCGCGCAGGGTCGAGTAGAAGAGCCCCGGCTCTTCGAGCTGAGGCAGATGGCCCGAGCGTTCGAACAGGGTGGTATCGCGTGCGCCCAACACTGTCCTCGCGCGCTCCATGTCGGCCGGCGGGTGCACCGGGTCGTGGCGGCCCCACACCAGCCCGACCGGGACCGCCAGTGGACGCTCGGCCTCGACCCGGTAGGCGGCCGTGGTCTTGCCGAACCGCATCCCCATCCGAACCTGGCGGAGGAAGCTCAGCCGCTCGCTGAACGGCGCGTCGGCCAGTCTCCACATCTCCGGCGGGAGCGAGCGCGGGTCATACAGTACGGAGCGAAGGAAGATTCGCGAACCCAGCGTTCCCGTTCGAATCATCAGCTCTCCGGCAACGGGAAACGAGAGCAGGCGTAACAGAGGGTGCTTGATCTGGCCGAACCCGCCTGGAGCGACGAGAAACACGCCGCCGATTCCCGGAGCGCCCAGGATCGCGGCGTTGGCGGCGACGAATCCGCCGAGCGAATGCCCCACGACCAGGGCCGGACCCCCGCCGAGCGCGTCGATAACGCCTGAGACGAGGTCTTCGCACGCCTGGCGGATGGAGGGGACGGAGGACGAGGCGTCGCCCACGGCTGGCAGGTCGACGGCGCAGACGAGATTTTCCCGGGAGAGTTCGGCGATCGCCGGCCGCCACCACTCGAGCGACATGCCAAGACCGTGTAGGAGCAGCACCGGCCGGCCCCTCCCAGCGACGACCGCGTCCAGTCTCCACGGACCCACGTCGAAGCGGCGTGGCGACTCCGTCCCCGAGGTCACGCGTCGACGGCGACCGGTTTCGCGGCCTCGCTCGGCGCCGGAATCGAGGGCCCTGTGCCCGAGTCGGCGAAATGCTCGAGAAGAAACCGGTGCAAGAACTCATAGCCGCCGCCGCGCCGGCGGATGAGACGTACCCTGCTCGCGTACTGCAGGAACGCCAGGTAATCGGGCGCTATGGCGCCGTCGCGCGTGAGAAAGCCGAGCAATGCCTTGTGCCGAATGTAGGTGCCGCCGCCGCGAAGCATGCCGTGGCAGATACCGGTACCGATCCCGACGAGCACCGCGAGCAGCAAACCCGCGACCAGGCCGGGGTCCGTCCCAGACTTGACGAAGCGGTCGTACACGCCGAAGTGGCCAGACATGAAGGCGGCCACCTGCGAGTCGACGATCGCAACACCGAGACCGATCACCACGCTCGTACGCCACGTCCGGCGCAGGCCGACGCGCACGCCCGGATCGATGCCCCCGATGCCGAGGACGAGGCTGATCGCCAGGCCCTGCACGATCAAGCCCGGGACGAGCCAGTAGTACAGGTCCTCCCGTATCCCGTGCGGCAGCGATGCAACCTCGACAATGATGCCGCCGCCAAAGGCGGCGATGAGCGCGCTTGCGAGCGCCATCATGACGCCTCCCTTCAACGCAGTCGTCAATGTGGAGCGGATGGAGTCGCCTGGACCAGGCGGCTCTTCGGGGATCTCGCTGCGCAGGGCGCCGACCAAGGCGAAGAAGGCTGCAAGGCACAAGCCGGCGAACACGCCGCTGATGAGAAAGCCCGCGCGTGCCACGTGCGCCCCCTGCAGCTCGGCGATGGCGAGCACCGAGACGCCGGCCAGCAACCCGAAGAGCGGGCCGAAACCAAGCCATCCGGGAATACTCGCGCGCAGCTGGCCCCACGACCACCGAAGCCGCGTTGCCGGCACGATGTGCGGCTCAAAGGCCGCCATGCCGACGACGACGCCGCCCACCGCCGCGAGGAATATCGACAGCCAGCCGAATATGGGAATGTAGCCGGCAAGGGCGAGAATCCCGGTCAGCCCGCCGATCACGGCGGCGACGCCGATCGTCGCCTGCCACACCTGTCTTTGTGACGGCAATAGGTCGGGCTGCATGAGGTCGTAGAAGAACACCTCGCGCTTCCGATCCAGCATCTTGCGCGCCAGCCAGCCCAGCCAGTGGCGCGCCGACGCCGGAGTGAAGCGCGGGTCCTTGTCCAGGACAGCTTTGTTGAGGCACCCGGAGATGTACTCATCGAGGATCTGGGCTCGCCACGCGGCCGGCGTGCCGCCGGCGGGCATCGCGGCCCCAACCTTGCCGCGGTATGTGCTCACGACGATGCCGAGGAACCACGGAGTGTTCATCAGCTCCATGAGCCCGGCGTCGGCTCGAATCGCCTGGGCGACGCCCTGCAGGCCCGGCCCGCTCACAGCCTGCACGATCTGCGCCTCAGACAGGGGCTGGACCGCGACCGCGTCGTGGAATCGGAGCTTCTTCCTCAGAGATTCGTATTCGGTCAACCGGCTCGCGACCACGATCGCGCTTTTGGTGTCGTCGACGAACTCGTTGATCGCGTCGATGCAGTTAGCGGCGGCCTCGTCACCGGCCGTGTCGAGGCCGTCGAGCACCGGAACGAGCGCCTGATCCGTCAGCCACTTCTGAACCAGCAACGGGTCGATGGGATAAATTCGGCCGACCTCGACGACCAGCCAGTCGCGCAGCGACGTTGTCCCGACCGACCACGACCCAACCTGCAGGACGACCGGGATCGGAGCGGTGGCGTCCGTCTGCGAGACGTCGAGGAGCGCCGCCGCCAGGTCGAGGAGGATGCCGCTCTTGCCTGCGCCACCCTGGCCGAGGATGAGAATCTGTCTCTGCGCACCGGTATAGAGGTCGAGGACTTTCGTCCCGGCCGGCACCGGTGTATCCGGACCCGCGACCTGGCCGATCGCCGCCCGCTGGGGATCGTCGACCTCGGCCGGCTTACGGAGCAGCGCGAGCTCGAGGCGCTCGCCTAACGGAGTGTCGAGTCGGGTGTTGACTATGGCCTGTACCGCAGCCTGGACCTTCGTACGGGTACGCTGCTCGGCGCCCGGCGCGGTTATGGCTGCGAGGTGTTCCTGCTGCCGCGCGGCCTGGGAGGAGTTCAGCCAGTCCAGGGCGATTCTCGCGATGGGAAGCAGGAGACCAAGGATGCCTATGACGGTCCCGACCTTGGGGATGGCCTTCAGCTGTGGATACTGGAGCAGGAAGACGGATATAGCCGTGAAAGCCCCCAGCCCCGACGCGAGCGCCTTCGCATGCTTCCCGACGAAACGCCATGCCGCGTTTTTCAAGCGAATCATTCCCAGCCGCCACTCGCCTCCCTTCCCTCCGCGTCGAGCCTGGCGATGGTATCGCTTTACTGGCCACTTGACAACCGGCGCAGCTCTGTCATGTTGGCGGCTGGCAAGGTGCTGAGAGACGCCGCCCGAGCGGATGCGAGCTGGCCGCGCGGACCCCGCGGCGACATCATCTTCGGTCACCTCCGCCACCTCCGGCGCGACCGGCTCGGGTTCCTCTCGAGTCTTTCGCGCGACTACGGAGATTTCGTGCCCCTGCAGTTCCGCGGCAGTCCGACCGTGTTCCTGAACGACCCCGTCCTCATCGAGACGATGCTGTTCCGCCGGGCGGCGGACTTCAGCAAGAGCAACCTGTCCGGCTTCTTTCACCCCGCGCTGCGCAGGCTCCTTTTGCTCGACGAGGCGAGCTCATGGTTCGAACAGAGGCGCCTTGCCCAGCCGGCGCTGAGGCCGGACCGCATGCCGGCGTACGCCGAGACGATGGTCGCCTGTGCAAAGCGGACGTGCGCCGGGTGGGTCGACTCTGAGGTGATCGACGTCGCGGCTTCGATGCGCCGCCTGACGCTGGACATCCTGGCGCGAACGCTGTTCGACCTGGACCTTGCGCACATCCATGCTGAGGCACCGGCAATCTTCGACGCCGTGCTCGAGGATGTCGGCGCGCGAGCGTTCAGCCCGATCTACCTGTCGTTTCTGCCGACGGGTTCCAACCGCAGGTCCCGCACGAGGTTTCAGCGCGCGGAGGCGTTGATCGAAGCGCTGATCGACGACAGGCGCCGCCGCCTCGACGGCCGGCCGGATCTGCTCTCGGCGCTAATCCGGCACCGCGACGAGAACGGGCGCGAGCTGTCAAACGACGAGCTCAAGCTGACGCTCATACCGCTGTCGTTCGCCGGACACGAGACGACGTCCATGGCGCTGACGTGGGCGCTTCACCTCCTCGCGTCGCACCGCGACGTGCAGGCGGCTGTCCACGCCGAGCTCACCGAAAGACTGGCCGGAGAGCAGGCCGCGAATGACGACGTGTCGCGGCTCCCCTATCTCGCCGCGGTCCTGCACGAGACGCTGCGCCTGTATCCGCCCATCTGGGGGTTCGGACGCCAGGCTGTGCGGGATACAGAGCTCGGGCCGTACCGCATCCCGGCCGGCACCACGGTGTTCGCGAGCCAGTGGGTGCTCCAGCGCGACTCGCGCTATTTCGACCGTCCCCTCGAGTTCGATCCGTCGCGGTGGTCGGGCGGGCTGGCCGGTCGGCTGCCTCGGTGCGCGTTCATGCCCTTTGGCGCCGGGCCGCGGCGCTGCTTGGGAGGGACGTTCGCCATCGTCGAGGCGATGCTCGTGCTCGCGACCGTCTGCGCGCGCTTTCGTGTCGCCACAATCGACAGCTCGAAGCCGGAACTCGAACCGCTGATCACGTTGCGCGCCAAAGGACTCCGTCTGCGTGTCGAGAGTCGGGTTTGAAGCTCGACGCCGACGTCATCGTCGTCGGTGCCGGCATCTCCGGGCTGGTCGCCACGGCCGAGCTTGCCGACGCGGGTCGCACCATTCTGCTCGTCGACCAGGAACCCGAGCAGTCGCTGGGAGGGCAGGCGTGGTTCTCTCTCGGCGGGCTGTTCATGGTCGACACCCCCGAGCAGCGGCGTCTCGGAATCCGTGACTCGACCGAGCTCGCCTGGCAGGACTGGCTGGGGTCGGCCGGTTTTGACCGCGCCGAGGACGAGTGGCCGCGGCGTTGGGCGGCCGCCTACGTTGAATTCGCGTCCGGCGAGAAGCGAGCTTGGCTGCATGCGATGGGACACAGGCTGTTCCCGATCGTCGGGTGGGCGGAACGCGGAGGGTACACGGCGCGATGTCATGGCAACTCGGTGCCGCGATTCCACATCTCCTGGGGCAGCGGCCCTGCCGTGGTGGAGCCTTTCGAGCGTCGTGTGCGCGAGGCAGCGGCGCGAGGTCGAGTGCGCTTCGCCTTCCGGCACCGTGTCGAAGAGCTGGTGCTCTCCGGTGGTTCGGTCGCGGGTGTGCGGGGCCACGTCCTCGAGCAGAGCGCGATCAAACGCGGTGAGCCGAGCTCTCGCACATCCGTCGGAGATTTTGAGGCCGGGGCGCAGGTGGTCATCGTCACGTCAGGGGGCATCGGCGGCAACCAGGACCTCGTGCGCAAGGCTTGGCCGGCCAGGCTTGGATCTCCTCCGGCGGAGATGATCACGGGGGTGCCGGCCCACGTCGACGGCTCGATGTTTGCGGTCGTCCAGACGGCCGGAGGCAGGCTGATCAACGGGGACCGCATGTGGCATTACGTCGAAGGCGTGAAGAATTGGGACCCGATCTGGCCGCGCCACGGCATCCGGATCCTGCCCGGGCCGTCGTCGCTGTGGCTGGACGCCAACGGCCATCGGCTCCCGTCGCCGCTGTTTCCAGGATTCGACACGTTGGGCACCTTGCAGCACCTGCGCACGACAGGCCAGGACCACAGCTGGTTCATCCTCACTCGTTCGATCATCCGCCGGGAGTTCGCGTTGTCCGGTTCAGAGCAGAACCCGGACCTCACCAACAAGTCCGTGCTCGGCATCATCCTGCGCGCCACGAGCAAGATTCCCCCGCCGATCCAGGACTTTCTCGACCACGGCGTGGACTTCGTCACGGCCACGGACCTTCGCGAGCTCGTCGAGCGAATGAACAAGGTCACCGATGCGCCGCTGCTGGACTACGCCGCCGTCGAGGCGGAGGTCGTCGCGCGTGACCGCGAGGTAGTCAACGGCTACACCAAAGACATCCAGATCGCGGCCACGCGCGCGGCTCGGCGCTACATTGGCGACAGGCTAATCCGCGTGGCGAAGCCGCACCGCCTGCTCGACCCCGCAGCCGGACCCCTGATCGCGGTCCGGCTCTGGGTGCTCACGCGCAAAACCCTCGGCGGCGTCGAGACCGACCTCGACGGGCGCGCGATCGGCGCCGACGGCGAGCCCGTCCCTGGCCTGTACGCGGCGGGGGAGGTGGCGGGCTTCGGCGGCGGCGGAGTGCACGGTTACCGGGCGCTCGAGGGCACGTTTCTCGGCGGCTGCCTGTTCTCGGGGCGCCAGGCTGGCAAGGCGGCTGCCCTCGCCACGGCTTGACGCAGGCTGTCAAGCGTTCCACTTGACAGTCCATCCCGCAGGGAGATAATCGGGCTTAGGGGTTCAGCTCGCCGCGCTCTCAGGAGTCCGCGCTCTCAGGAGGTTGGAAGATGGCTGTAGAGATCGAACCGGCCGCGTCAGTTCTCGCCCACCGTGGAGACTCGACCCGTGTCGTGCCTCTTCACCTACCGGACGAGCTTCTCACGGCGGCTCCCGTGCCGCCGCAGCTTACGTACCGCGGGGGTCCGCTGCTGACGAACGTCGAGGTATTCGCCGTGTTCTGGGGCGCCGCCTGGGGCAAGGCGCCGCAGCCGCAGCTCATGCAGCAGATCGAAGGTTTCTTCCAGACGATCCTCACAAGCCCGCTGATCGATCAGCTCGCTGAATACAACGTCCCGGGCAAGAAGATCGGCCACGGCAAGTTCATCGGCTCGACTACGATCACCGTCCCCTCGCTCAAGCACACGGTGACCGACGGCGCGATCCAGCACATGCTGCGCCAGGAGATCACCGTGAACCCGAAGTTCCCCCAGCCAGGCCCGAACGTCCTCTACTTCGTCTACCTGCCTCCGCACGTTTCGGTGAGCTCTCAGGGCTCGCGGTCCTGCACCTCTTTTTGCGGCTACCACGACGAGGTCAACGGACAGCTCTTCTACGCGGTCATGCCTTACCCCGGCTGCGCCGGCTGCATCGGGTCGATGCAGGTCTTCGACGCGCTGACGTCGACGAGCTCGCATGAGCTTTGCGAGGCCGTGACCGACGCGGTGCCAGGCGCCGGCTGGTACGACGACCACAACGGCGAGATCGGGGACATCTGCGCCTGGAAGACGAAGAAAGTCGGCGGCTACACGGTGCAGCTGGAGTGGTCCAACCACAACAACGCCTGCGTTTGAGCGTTGTCAAGTAGACGAAGAAGTCGCTTGACCGCCTCCCGGATCGCTGCTATATGGCGATCCAAGGCCGGTTCCCGCCGGCATTTCTGGAGGTGTCGTCATGCGCAAGTTCGCCGTTTCGTCGCTCTTGACCCTCGCCCTGTTCCTGGCCACGGCGATCTCGGTCCTGGCCGACAGCACGGGACCAGGGATCTAGGTCAAGTCAAAGCTGCCCGCGTGACTTGGCAAAGCGCGCCGCTGGCGGATGCGGTCGGATAAACTCGCCGCCATAGGCAAAGCCGAACCAAGGCCACGCGGGCGCACCCCGGGTGTGGAGGTCGACCCAAAGCTGATCCGCCGTGCTCGGCTGGACGCCGGGCTCACCATGGCCGCGCTCGCCGGCTCCGAGGTGACGCGTCAGGCGATCTTTCTCATCGAGTCGGGGAAGATGCGGCCGTCGATGCGCACGCTGGAGCTGATCGCAAACCGGACCGGTAAGCCCGTCGCGCACTTCCTTCCTCGGGGACAGGCTCGCGGCGGGAACGGCCTCGCCGGACCGCTCATCGAGGAGCTGGCTGTTCTCTGCTTCCAGCAGCAGTTCGAACAGGCGATCAAGCGCGGCCTGGAGATGCTCGAGCAGGGTCCCGCGCCCCGCGTCGAGGCGCACATCCGGCAGTACGTCGGCCAGGCGCTCGTTCGCTCGTCGCGGCCCGACGAGGCGCTGGAGCAGCTGCGCCTCGCCCAGCAGATCCTGGAGACAGAGCCAGACCCATGGCTTGCGGTCGAGTGCGCCGACTGGAAAGCCTGTGCGCTGAACCTCCAGGAAGACTCGCGCGCCTCGTCCGTCGCCGAGGCCGCGTTGCAGCTGTGCCGGTCGACTCAGCCTCGGCTGCCGGGAACCGAGGCCCGCATCCTCGAGCACATCGCCAGCATCCACGTCAAGAACCACAGCTTCGAAAAGGCGATCGCCTCCTACGAGGATGCGCTCGAGGTTGCGGGCTCAGTCCGCGATCTGACGCGGCTCGGCCGCACCTATCACGGCCTGAGCATCGTGTACCAGGAGCGGGGCGACCTCGAACGCGCCGTCGAGTTCACACACAAAGCGCTTGCGCTGTACACGTTGGAGAACGACACCGCGCTCCTGGCGCGCGGCGAGAACGAGCTCGGCCTGCTGCTCATGCGCAAGGGCCAGATGGGACGGGCCGAAGAAGCGTTCCGCGCCGCGCTTGCGCACATCGAGGAGGCGAAGACTGAGATCGCGAAGAGCCACGTGCTGTTGAGCCTCGGTGAGCTTCAGGCGAAGACCGGCCGGACGCACGACGCGGTCGGCACCGTCAGGGAGGCCATGGCCCTGGCCAAGCGCCTAGGCGAGAAGCTGTCGCTAGTGGCCGGCCACCAGTTGATGGGCAGGATTCACGAGCAGTCACGCAAGACCACGCTTGCGGACAAGGAGTTCCGTGCGGCCATTCGCCTTCTCGCGGCGGAAGGACTGGGGGACCGGCTGGCCGAAAGCCACGCCGCCTACGCCGAGGTGCTGGACACGCGCGGGGATGCGTCTCGGGCTGCCAATCACTGGAAGAAGGCGGCGACGCTCTCTTTGCGGCGCGAGCCCGCTGCGATGTCGCGTCCGGCCTGAACCGGCCTCGAGGATCAGCTCTTAGCCGTCCGCCCGCCGGTTGCTTGCGAAGAGTCCAGATTCTTCTTGATGTCGTCGGCCCGGTTCTGAAGCACGTTGAACAACTGGCTGGGAGCGAAACCGAAGAGCGCGGCAAAGAAGAATGCGCTCTTGTCTTGGGTCCAGTCGAAAGTGTCCTTCCAGTGGGGCGCCGAATGCAGAAGCGGGACTCCGTTGATCGTCAAGTTCGCTCCTTCCAGGACGATGACGCCAATCAGGGCGATCACTCCGGAAAGGAAAGTCGCCGAGAGCAGTCGGGCCGTCGACTGTCCGAAGTCTTCGACGCCGTAGTCAGTGGATCCGACCGAGGTCAGCTGGTGGAGCAGGGCGACGAGCGCGCCGGTGACCACGAAGCTCACCGCCACCGTCAAGGCCTTGGGGTCGATGTTCCAGACGATGACCGAGCACAGACCGAGATACACCAGCAGGCCGGCAAAAGCCGCGGCGAGAAGGGTCCGGTTCCTCTCCGCGATCAGGCCGCTCCACTGCTCTTTTCTATAGCGGTCGATCTCCTTGCGGACAGACGCGATGTCGACCCTGGCCGACAGCTCGTCCCGTCCGATCTCAACGTCAACACGAGGAGGAGATAACAGGTTCACATCCCAGTTCAACCGCTTGGTCAGGTCGTCCTGGTTGGGAATCTTGGAGTTGCGCAGGCGGGAGCGGTCGTCGTTGGCCATCGTGACCACCTGGTGCACAGGGGCGAACAGGATCAAGGACTCTTCGATCCCATAGACGTCGTTCCAGGCCTCCAGATATCCCTCGGCGGCAAGCCAGCTCGAATCCTTGCGCTGGAGGAGATCGGTCAGGTGGTTGATTAGGTTGGCGGCGGTATTCCAGGAGGCACGTGCCAGCGGGTTCGAGTCTCCGTTCGGTTGTGGGCATAGCTGAAAGAGGTTGGTCGCGCTCTGGAGCCTGGCCTGGATGTCGCGGCACTCCGGGGCATTCACTTCGGCCGCCTTCTGATATCCGGTGGCATAGATCAGGGCCAGGCCCGTACCGATCACGAGCGCAAGCGCAAGGCCGGCGGCGATGCTGGGCAGAACCTGGCCATTGGTCGGAGCGATGAAGACGTAGACGATGAACGTCGCGAGCGCCGCGAGGGGGGCGCAGATGAATCCGATGGCGACAAAAGCAGTGCCGAACGCGCTGAAGAATCTCGACATCATCGATCAGCGAATGGTCGGTACCACGCCTGCGGCGAGGTCGTAGATCACCTCGCCACCGCAGATCACCCTGATCGCCGCCGAATTGTTCTCGCTCGACCAGTTGTCCGCCTGGGTCATCGCATCGGCCTCGGTCGTCACCTGCGTGAGCGGACGATTGTCACCTTCGACATCGAAGCTGTAGAGGTCGTACACCGGCTCGGTTGGAACCGGAAGAGGCTGCACGGGCGGCGGGGTAGGCGGGACGGGAGTCGGCGTGGGCTTGATGTGGCGTAGATAGATGGTCCTCTGGACGGCGCCTGATCCTCCGTATCCGGCGAGGCCGACGACAGTACCGGTCCACGGGTCGGCGATGAGCCCACCGTTTGGAGACCATGCGATCACGAAGTGAGTCGGAACCCTGGCCGTGCTGATGAAGAAGATCGCGTAGGTGTCGCTGCTGGGCACGGCCTTTGCAATCCCCGGCGCGTCGAAGCCGGCGATTTGGGTCGTCTGGTACTCGCCTGGGAACAGAACGTCCAGCGTGTTGTTCGACAGGAGGTCGAATGTTCCTGTCGGTTCCCGCATGAACAGTCGCCGCTGCGTCAGGAGCTCGTCCAACGAGGCCGGGCTGAACTGGTGGCCCGTGTCGGTCAGGATCATGGCGAAGTCGGTCTCGTAACAACCGAAGCTTCCGATCGTGCCGAGATTGGGTCCCCACCCCAGCGGGTGGTTGCTCCACGCCGGATTGCGCTGCGAGTACATGAGCATGTCGCGTCTACCCCTCCTTCGCTGTGAGGACGAGTCCTCTGATCTGCAGGGTGGTCGGCGCCGATTGCTGTTTGCGTTCAACCATCGGAAGTCCTCCACCGCGGGTCGAAGTCACTCGCCCAGTGGTACTGCCCTCCCCACACGCTCGGCACGCGCATGTGCTGCACGAGTGACGGCATGTGGTAGTAAACCGAGCACACGCGTGCGGCAAGCCTGGACATCTTGATGTCCTGCATGCCCGGGACCTCGGCCCAACCGTCGACGATGTAGCCGATCGTCGGCAGGGCAAGAATGAATGCCTGGCTGCCATAGACGCACTCCGGCTCGGCGATGAAGAACGCTCGCGCCGGCTCCTGGCTCTGGATCCGGATGTTCGGGTTGTAGAGAGAGCCGAAGAAGTGACCTCGCGGACCGACCTCCCGAAGCGGCGCCCACTGCCCGAGGTTGTGGCGAAGGTGCAGGTTGAAATCCAGGTCGTCTTCCAGAAACAGGACGAAATCGGCTTCCGCGACCTGGGCTCGCTCCAGCAACCTGAGCGCGGTCGTCTCCTGTCGCTCCTGCCGTCTCTCGGCCGATTCTCGGTCGAGCTCCACCGCAACCTCGCCCTCCCAGTCCGAACGCGACAGGTTGCGCAGAGTCTCCTCCCTGACGAGCTGCCGCTCGGCGCACGACATCATGAAGGCGGCGATTCTCATGCGTTCGTGCCCACCGGCTGTCTAGCAGGCCTTGCCCCGGCTGTCAAGTGGCGGCCCATGAGTGGCGTACGCCGACTGGGACGACCGCCAATACGTTCCACCCGCTCCCGGCTACAAATCGTCGCCTGGAGAGTGAGATTTGCTTGACAAGCTCGCTCGGCGCCACTATACGTCCGTCAAGTAGAACGAGGCTTAGCTTGCCCGACCACCTCTCCTACCAGCGTGGCTTCCCCGTAGCGCCGGACGGCGGTCCAGACCACGAAGGGCTCCGGCTGGCGCTGCTGAAAGGTTTCGAGCTCACTCAAAACGGGCTCGAGGTCGAGCTGCCGCGTGGGCCGCAGCATCTGCTCGCATATCTGGCCCTCCACGAGAGGGCGCTGCCGCGGGCTCAGGTCGCGGGCGTCCTATGGTCAAACGTCCCGGACGAGCGCGCGGCTGGGAACCTGCGCTCGGCACTCTGGCGACTGCGGCAGGCGGGCCTGCGGGTGCTGGCTCCGGAAGGAGATTGCCTCAGCCTGTCGCGGCGGGTCATCGTCGACGTCCGGGAAGCGGACCGGATTGCGAAATGCGTGACGAACCCCGACACCGACGTCTGTGCGCTGCATCTGGACGACCTGCCCCTCGCCGGCGAGCTGCTGCCGGGCTGGTACGACGACTGGGTCGTCGTCGAGCGCGAAAGACTGAGGCAGATGTGCCTTCACATCATGGAGATACTCTGCGAACGGTGGGCCGCCGCCGGCCACTTCGCCAAAGCCGTGATGGCCGGCATCGCGGCGGTCGCCAGCGATCCGTTACGCGAGAGCGCCCACCGCGCCCTGATCAGGGCATATCTTGCCGAAGGAAACCACGGCGAGGCGATGAAGCAGTACCAGGTCTGCCTTCGCATCCTGCGTAGCGAGCTGCACGTCGCACCCTCTGCCCAAATGGCCGGGCTCATTACGGAGCTGCCCGACATAACGCTGGCGTGACGCGGTGTTGGCATCCTGTCCCGGATGGCGCAGCAATCGCGCCGTGACGCCGCGATGCTCATAAGCGTGCACATCGATCCGCAAGGGAGTCCACCCTGGTACGCCCGACTGACCCATTTTCGCGACGCTCTCAGCGCTGAGACGCAATCCGAGTCGGTCACGACCAAAGAGGACGTGTGCAGTTCGTTGAGGGATTGGCTGGAGGCAGTGATCGGACCTGGCGAGGAGACTCCCTCGGGCTAGATACGTCCCCGACGTGACGGCGCGGTGACGCGGGCGTGACGCCGTTGATCGACCATCGCAGGGGCATGGATGCGGGTAAGCGCAGCCTCGTCAGCTGCGTCCTCGTCGCAAGAAATCGACCGTGGTTGGCTCGTCAGGCCATCTGGTATTTCCTGCGACAGGATTTCGAGTCGCGGGAGCTCGTGATAATCGACAACGGCGACGAGCCCCTCAGCGGCATCGTGCCCGAGGACAGCCGCATTCGCTGCGTCCGCGTCGCTGGCTCGCGAAGCGAGGGCGCGCTGCTCAACATCGGCTACGAGCTATCGGCCGGCGACCTGGTCGCGGTCTGGAGCGAGGGCGACTGGATCGGTCCGCATCGCCTCACGATGCAGGTGGATGCGCTTGCGGCCGCAGACGCCTGTTTTCTTGCCAACCCGCTTATCTACTGCCTCCAGGAGGGGACGGTGTGGCGTTCCAGGGCGCAGCCAGTGCAGTTCGCGACGCTCCTCGATCGGCGTGCGCGCTGGAGCGATTGCAGGCTGCCATCCACCGACAGGGAGGACGGCTTGCTGGAGTCGGTCATGGATCACGGCGCCCGTGTGATCGATCGCGACGCCGGCGACTGCTACATCGCCATCTCGCATCCCGGCGACGCAAAGCCCGGCATGGCCGGCGATGTCGAGCGAGCATCGCCGTCGGAGCTCGGCCACGTCATGGGCTGGGACGCGACCTTCTACGTCGGCCTGAGGTCGAAGCGCTCGCCTCAGGCGGCACGCGTCTCTTCCAACGTCCGGCTGGTGGCGCCCGTGCTCGTCTACGACGGGTACGGAAGCATGGGGGAGTACCTCGCACTCGGGATGTCACGCGCGGGTGCGGAGGTGGCCGTGACTCCGCTGCGGCTCGACGACAACGGAACCACCGACGAGTTCAAAGAGCTTCTTCGCGATTCCGGCAGGCCGCGACCCGACGAACCGACGCTGTGCCTCGCCTGGTGGGGCGACAACCTCGAACGCTTCCGGTCCTCCGAGCTGTTCGTAAACACGATGTGGGAGTCGAGC
>Ga0137388_10001000_pt1 | contig 16716 bp, 10 predicted proteins | sample 15con2h14AmetaG_FD_104644 | JGI IMG/M metagenome (GOLD analysis project Ga0137388, IMG submission 104644) | Vadose zone soil microbial communities from Angelo Coast Range Reserve, California, USA - 15con2h1.4A metaG | ecosystem: Environmental > Terrestrial > Soil > Vadose zone > Saprolite...
CCCGCAGCGGACCCTCCCACACCCGCGGCGGGCGGTGCGCGTGCGGCGCGAGCAGCAGCGCGCAAAGCGCCGGCGAAAGCGTAAGCGACACCAGCAGCGCAATGATCGTCGCGCCGGCGATGGTGAGGGCGAATTGCCGGTAGAACTGGCCGGAGATCCCGGTGATGAAGCCGGCCGGGACGAACACCGCGCAGAGCACGAGCGCGATCGCGATCAACGCCGCGCCGACCTCGTCCATGCTCTTGATGGCGGCGGCGCGCGGCGACAAACCGCCGGCAATGTTGCGCTCGACGTTCTCCACCACGACGATGGCGTCGTCGACCACGATGCCGACCGCGAGCACCAGCCCGAACAGCGACAGGTTGTTGAGTGTGAAGCCGAACAGCGCCATGAAGAAGAAGGTGCCGATCAGCGAGACCGGGATGGCGATCAGCGGGATGATCGCCGCCCGCCACGTCTGCAGGAACAGGACGACGACCAGCACGACCAGCAGGATCGCTTCGCCGATCGTCTTCTCGACCTCGTCGACCGATTGCCGGATGAACTGGGTCGGGTCGTAGATGATGGTGTATTGGATCCCGGGCGGGAAGCGCCGGGAAAGCTGCTGCATGGTCGCGCGGATCGTCTGCGCGGTCGACAGCGCGTTCGAGCCGGGACGCTGGAACACCGCCAGCGCGACGGCGGGCTCGACATTGAGATACGAGTTCGACGAATAATCGAGCGCCGCCAGCTCCGCCTTGGCGACGTCCCTGAGACGCACCACCGCGCTCGGCGTCTGCTTGACGATGATATTGGCGAATTCGCTGGGATCGGCGAGGCGCCCGAGCGTCTTCACGGCGATCTGGAACGCGCCCGGCCGATCGATCGGCGGCTGATCGAGCACGCCGCCCGCCACCTGCACGTTCTGTCCCTGCAGCGCCAGCGTCACGTCGCCCGCGGTCAGCCCGAGCGACTGCAGACGGTGCGGGTCGAGCCAGATGCGCATCGAATAATCGCGACTGCCGAACACGGTGATCGAGCCGACGCCGTCGACGCGGGTGAGCGCGTCCTTGATCTCGAGCGTCGCGTAATTGGAGATGAAGAGCGTGTCGCGCGATTTGTCCGGCGAAAAGAGGTGCACGACCATCATCAGGTCGGGCGAGCTCTTGGTGACGGTGACGCCGATATTGCGCACGTCGGCCGGCAGGCGCGGCTGCGCGATGGCCACGCGGTTCTGCACCTGCACCTGCGCGATATCGAGGTTGGTGCCGAGATCGAAGCTCACCGAGATGGTGAAGCGGCCGTCCGCGGTCGAGTTCGAGCCCAAATAGATCATGTTCTCGACGCCGTTGATCTGCTCCTCGATCGGCGCAACCACGGTCGCGGCGACGACCTCCGCGCTGGCGCCGGGATATTGTCCGGTGATGTTGATGATCGGCGGCGCGATCTCGGGATATTGGGCGACCGGCAGGCGAAAATAGGCGACGCCGCCGAGGATCACGAATACGATCGAGACCACGGCGGCGAAGATCGGGCGATCGATGAAGAAATGCGAGATGCGCATCGAACGAGCCCTAGCCGCCGCCCGCACCGCGTGCGCAAGCAAGCCTGCGCGGGGCGCGCAACCTCGGTCGCACTGCGCCTACCCCGAATGACGCAAGCCACTCCGTGCTTCGAGAAGCCTCCCGCCGACGCTCCTCGTGGTGGGGCCGATCGATGCTGGCCATCGCGTCGGCCAATCAGTCGGTCTTGGTCTGCGGGGCGCTGGCTTGCGGCACGCCCTCTTCCTGCGGGGCGACCTTGCCGCCCGGGCGTGCCTGCATCAGCCCATTGACGATGACGCGGTCGTCCCCGGAGAGCCCCGTTTTGATCACCCGCAGGCCGTCGACCATGTCGCCGAGCGTCACGTATTTCTGCGTCACGACGTCGTCGGCGTTGACCACGAGGACGAATTTGCGCGCCTGCTCGGTACCGACGGCGGCGTCGGGCAGCAGCAGCGCCTCGTACGGCGCCGAGCCGGGGACCTGCACGCGCGCGAACATGCCGGGCGTGAACAGGCCGTCGGCATTGGCGAATTCCGCCCGTCCACGAATGGTGCCGGTGGCGTGGTCGATCACGTTGTCGACGAAATCCATCCGGCCGACATGGGAGAAGTCAGGCTCGTCGATGAGCTTCAACCGGACGGCGGTATTTCCCCGACCGGTCACTTCGGTGCCGCCGTCCCGCGCCAGCCGCGCGTAGCGCAGCAGCGAGGCTTCATCGAACGTGAATTCGAATCTGATCGGATCGATCGAGACGATGGTGGCGAGCAGCGTAGTGTTGCCGCCGGCGGTGGCGCCGCCGACCACCAGGTTGCCGGGCGTTGCACGACGGTCGCCGATCTGCCCGGCGATCGGAGCACGAAGCTCGGTGAATTCCACGTCGAGCTCGGCTTGGCGCACCATCGCCTCGCTGGCGGCGACCGCGGACTGGGCATTGCGAGACGCCTGCGCGCGCTGCTCGAACACCTGCTCGCTGATGGTGCGCTCGCGCAGCAGCTGCTGCCCGCGCGCAAGGTCGGACTGGGTGAAGACGACGTTGGACCGGGCGGTTTCCAGGTTGGCGCGGGCCTGGTCGAGCGTGTTTTGGAATGGTCGCCTGTCGATCGTGAACAGGAGATCGCCCTGTTTCACGATCTGGCCGTCCTGGAAATGGACCTTCTCCAGGTAGCCCGAAACGCGCGCACGCACGTCGACCACGTGCACCGGCACGAAGCGGCCGACATATTCGTCCTGGTCGACGATGACGCGCTTGACCGGCTTGGCCACCGTCACCTTCGGCGGCGGCGCCGCCGCCTGCTGTCTTTGCCCCTCGCCGCAGCCTGCCAGGACGGGGGCAAGGGCGAGCAGGATGGCGGCCGCGGCTTGGACGGGTTTCGGCATGGCGTTGCGGGACAAGATCATGAGGAAGTCGGCAATATCGCGGCGGGGTCGGTCCTCGCTGATCGGGCCGCATCCTGTTGAACGGCGGCGGGGCCCTTTCGAGCCGGCGAAGCGCACCCCATATCTGTGAACGAACCTCAAGTCCATCAATCCCTTGCGCATGGTGACGCAGGCGTCACCGCGCGCGCCCCGGCACCTGCCCATGCTCGACCGACCCACGTCCGATATCGCCGCTCCGCCGCCGATCCCGCCCGAGGACCAGGCGCTGCTCGACGCCTATTCCCGTGCCGTGATCGACGTGGTGGACCGCGTCGGCCCGACCGTGGCGCGGCTCGACGTGACGGCGAGCGGCGAGCGCCAGCATGGCGGCACCGGCTCCGGCGTGATCCTGGCCCCGGACGGGCTCGTGCTCACCAATAGCCACGTGGTCGGCGGCGCCGCGCGCGTCGACGTCACCACGATCGACGGACGCAGATTGGCCGCGCGCGTAGTCGGCGACGATCCGGACACCGACCTCGCCCTGGTACGAATCGATGCGCCGGTGACGCTGCCCGCCGCGGCGCTCGGCAATTCCAAGCTGCTCAAGCGCGGCCAGCTCGTGATCGCGATCGGCAATCCGCTCGGCTTCGAATCGACGGTGACCACCGGCGTGGTCTCCGCGCTCGGCCGGTCGTTGCGCGCGCGCTCCGGCCGGCTCATCGACGACGTGATCCAGACCGACGCCGCGCTTAATCCCGGCAATTCCGGCGGCCCGCTCGTCTCCTCGCGCGGCGAGGTCATCGGAATCAACACCGCCGTCATCGTGGGCGCGCAAGGCATCTGCTTCGCGGTCGCGGCCAACACCGCCAATTTCGTGCTCGGCGAGCTGGTGCGGCACGGCCGCGTTCGGCGGGCCTATATCGGCGTCGCCGCCCAGCAATTCACGCTTTCGCGCCGCCGCCGCCACGCGGCCGGCCTCGCGCAGGAAAGCGCGGTCATGATCGCGTCGGTCGAGCCCGGCAGCCCCGCCGACCGTGCCGGCCTCGCCGCCGGCGACATCATGCTGGCGCTCGACGGCGCTGCCGTCACCGGCGCCGACGATCTCATTCGCCTCCTCGCCGGCGACAAGATCGGCCGCAGCGTCGAGATCGAGATCTTGCACAACGGCAGCCGGCGCGTGCTCGCGCTGGTGCCGGGCGAGCGGACGCATCGCGGCTGATCATTCGAGCGGCGGCGGCTCCGGAGGCGGCGCGTTCGCGGCTCGGCGCGCCCGCAGCGCCGCCAGCCATTGCCGGCCGAACAAGGCAAAAACGCCCCCGAGATAGACGACGCTGCCGATCGCGGCGAGCAGCGCGAGCGTGCTTTCGTCGCGCAGCGAGGTCCAGCCGGCGAATAATCCGGCTATCGGTGCGGGCGCCAGCCAGAGCACGGCCGCGAGCGCGATCCCGCAAGCGGCAAGCTTCGCCGCCGCGCCGCGCACGCCGGGATCGAGCGCGAGGTGACCGCGACGCGCCGCGAACCATGCGACCAAAACGAGATTGAGCCAGGCGCCGATCGAGGTCGCGAGCGCCAGCCCCACCTGTGCCAGCTGTCCCATCAGGGCGATCTTGCAGGCCACGTTGACCGCGACCGCGATCAGCGAAGCCTTGACCGGGGTCGCGGTGTCGCCGCGGGCGAGGAACGTCGCGGTCACACTGCGGATCAGCACGAACGGCAGCAGGCCGAGCGCGTACGCGGCCAAGGTCCGCCCCGCGGCCGTCGCGTCGGCGGCGGTGAAGGCGCCGCGCACGAACAAGGCCCGCATGATGAGGTCGGGGATCGCCAGGAACGCGACCACGCAAGGAATCGACAGGAGCAGCGTAAGCTCGATCGCTCGATTCTGCGCGTGCCGCGCGCCCGCTTCGTCGCCGGCCGCGATCCGGCCCGCCATTTCCGGCAGCAGCACGGTGCCGACGGCGATGCCGATCACGCCGATCGGCAGCTGGTTGAGCCGGTCGGCGTAGTAAAGCGCCGACAGCGCGCCGGCGGACAGGAAGCTTGCGATGATGGTATCGGCGAACAGCGCGATCTGCACGCCGGCCGAGCCGATGGTTGCGGGGACGAGCGCTTTGAAGAAACGCTTGACGTCCTCGTCCCATCGGGGCCGCCGGAAGACCGTCATCACGCGATTGCGCAACGCGTCGCCGCCGACCAACAGCACTTCGAGCAGGCCGGCGATGAACACGCCCCAGGCGGCGGCATGACCCGGCGTCGGAAAGGCGACCGCGACGGCGAGCGTCGCCATCATCGACAGATTGAGCAGAATCGGCGCCGCCGCGGCGGCCGCGAAACGCGCGAGCGCGTTGAGGATGCCGCCGTAGAGCGTGACCAGTGAAACCAGCAGAAGATAGGGAAAGGTGATGCGCGTGAGCTCGACCGCCAGCGCGAAACGGGCGGGGTCGCCGGCGAAGCCCGGCGCCAGCAGCGAGATCACCGCCGGCGTGAAGACGAGGGCAAGCGCAAGCAGCGCGAGCTGGCTCGCGAACAGCAGCGTGAACACGCGGTCGGCAAAGAGCCTCGCCGGATCGACGCCGCCCTGCTTGCGAATGCGCGCATAGGCCGGCACGAAGGCGGCGTTGAAGGCTCCTTCGGCGAAGATCGCGCGGAAATGGTTGGGCAGCCGCAAGGCGACGAAGAACGCATCCGCGATCGGCCCGGCGCCGAGCACGGCGGCCAGCATGATGTCGCGCGCGAAGCCGGTAAGGCGCGACAGCAACGTCAAGCCGCCGACGGTGAAGATGCGTCCGATCACTTCGCGAGCCCGCCCGTTTGAGGAATCGTCATGCCTGCGAAAGCGGGCATCCGGTGCGCCTCGCGTCGTGGAAAAGCACCGCGTCGCGCCGAGCAAGCCGGGCCATCCGCTCCCCGCGCGGGCGTGTCTCGCGGATGACGAGGAGCAGAGGGCGTTCCGAAAGCCTTCAACCGCCCAGCGCGCGGCGCACCGCGGCGATGATCCGGTCCTGGGTCGCCTCGTCGAGATAGGCGTGCATGGGGAGGCTGATCACCTCCTCGGCGAGCCGTTCGCCCACCGGCGCACCGCCCTCGGCGATCGGGAAATGCTGGTAGCATTGCTGGCGATGCAGCGGCATCGGATAGTAGATCGCGGTCGGGATGCCTTGGCTCTTGAGCGCAACCGCGAGCCTGTCGCGCCGACCGGGCTTGAGGCGGAGCGTATACTGCGCCCACACCGAGGTCGAGCCCGGAGCAAGCCTCGGGACGGCCGCGACGTCGGCGAGGCCGGCGGCGTAGCGGCGCGCAATGCGCTCGCGCGCGACCATCTCCTCGGGGAAGATCTTCAGCTTCTCGATTAAAACCGCGGCCTGGATCGTATCGAGCCGCCCGTTGAGGCCGATGCGCACGCAGTCGTACTTGTCGCGGCCTTCGCCGTGCACCCGGATGCTGCGCATGGTTTGCGCGAGCTCGTCGTCGTCGGTGAGGACGGCTCCGCCGTCGCCGTAGCAGCCGAGCGGTTTCGCGGGAAAGAAGCTGGTCGCCGTTGCCGGCGCGAGCGCGCCGAGGCGGCGGTTCTTGTAGGTCGCGCCGAAGGCCTGGGCGGCATCGTCGAGCACGAACAGGCCTTCCGCCTCGGCAACCGGCAGGATGCGGTCGTAGTCGGCGGGCTGTCCGAACAGGTCGACCGGGATTACCGCCTTGGGACGAAGCCCGAGCTCGCGGGCGGTCGCGCATGCCCTGCGCATACTTTCGGGATCGAGGTTGAAGCTCGCTTCCTCGACGTCTGCGAACACCGGCGTTGCGCCGACCAGCACCGCCACTTCCGCGGTCGCGGTGAAGGTGAAGCTCGGGCATACCACGGCGTCGCCCGGCCCGATCCCCTTGGCCATCAGCACCATGACCAGGGCATCGGTGCCGCTGGCGCAGCTCACGGCGTGGCGCGCGCCGCAGAACGCGGCGAGCTCGGCCTCGAGCGCGCGGACCTCCGGACCCAGAATGAACTGGCAGTGACCGAGAACACGCGCGATCGCATCGTCGATCGTCCGCCCGAGACGCCGACGCTGCGCGGCAACGTCGATGAACGGGATGGGCGCAGGATCGAGGCGGGCGCGCTGATTCATCGTGGTCACGAGGTCGAGGCGGCGGCGAAAGGGTCCGCGTCAGCCGGTGAGCCGCCGCGGTCCCGCCCGGCGGCGGGCCTCGCTCGGCATCGCGCGACTCTCGAGGCAGCGGATCGCGATCTCGAGGCTCGCCACGCCCTCCTCGCCGGTCACCGCGGGCTCCTTGCCGTCGCGGATGGCCGAGACGAAGGCCTGCAATTCCGCGCGCAACGGCTCGGCGTGACCGACCGAGAGATGCCGCATCGAATAGCTGCCGTCCGGCTGGAAGCCGAAGCATTCGGTGACCTGGCGCGTCAGCAGGTCGCCCATGATGTATTTGTTCCGGGTCGCGATGGTGACGTTGCGCGCCTTGAACGGCGTGAGCCAATTCGTGTTGATGTGGGCGAGCACGCCCGAGGCGGTGCGGAACTGCAGCAGCGCGATGTCCTCACGCTCGGCCACCGCGTTGGACAGCTGCGGCTGCACCTCGGCGATCTCGGATTCCGTGAACCAGCGGATGAGATCGATGTCGTGCACCGCCAGGTCGATGACCACGCCGACGTTCGACATGCGTGGGGGGAACGGACCGACGCGGGTGATGGCGATCGACAGGATATCCTCATCGCGGATCGCGTCCTTGATCGCCTCGACCGTCGGATTGAAGCGCTCGACATGACCGACCATCAGGGCGACGCCGGCCCGGCGCGCCGCGGCGATGATCGCACGGCCCTCTTCCACCGACGGCGCGATCGGTTTCTCGACCAGCACATGCACGCCGCGGCGGATGCAGGCGAGCGCCAGCTCGCGGTGCAGATGGGTCGGGGCTGCGATGGTGACGGCGTCGACGCCCTGCGCCAGCAGCGCCTCGACCTCGGTGAAGGCGGCGCAGCCGAGCGCGTCGCAAACGAATTCACGTTGCCTGTCGTCAGGATCCGCGACGCCGACGAGCTTCACGCCGGGAAGGTCGGCGAAGACGCGCGCATGATTGCTCCCCATGACGCCAACGCCCACCACACCAACGCGCAACAGCCGGTCCGCGTCGTCTCTCGCGGATTGCACCATGATCGATGAACCCCCCTCTCGGGCCCGTGAACCGACCCGTCCTAGCACGCCCGAAGGCTCGTGGCGACGACTTCGTTCTGGTCGCCGGACACGTTTTAAATCAAAGAGTTACAACTCCGGCAGGGTCATTTCAAACGGTTCTGAATCATCATTTTCGGTGAAACCGCACGAACCAATCGATGAAGCGGCCGATCCCCTCCCCGATCGGTGTTTTGGGACGAAATCCGACGGCGCGCTCGAGATCGGCGACGTCGGCGCAGGTTTCCGGCACGTCGCCCGGCTGCATCGGCCAGAGTTTCCGCGCCGCCGGCTTGCCGATGGCCGCCTCGATCAGTCGCACGACCTCGCTCACCTCGACCGGCTGGCTGTTGCCGATGTTGTAGACGTGCCAGGGCGCCCGGCTCGTGGCTGGGTCCGGCGCCTCCCCGGACCAGGCCGGATCGGACGCCGGCGGCCGCGGCACCAGCCGCACCACCGCCTCGACCGCGTCGTCGATATAGGTGAAGTCCCGCCGCATCCGGCCCTCGTTGAACAGCTTGATCGGCCGCCCGGCGATGATCGCGTCGGCGAACAGCCACATCGCCATGTCCGGCCGTCCCCACGGTCCGTAGACGGTGAAGAACCGCAATCCGGTCGCCGGCAGCGCGAACAGATGCGCATACGCATGCGCCATCAGCTCGTTCGCTTTCTTGGTCGCGCCGTAGAGGCTCAGGGGATGATCGACATTGTCGGAAGCGCGAAACGGCACGCGGGTATTGGCGCCGTAGACCGAGGACGACGAGGCGTAAACCAAATGCCGGCATTGCGTATGCCGGCAGCCCTCGAGCACGTTGAGGAAGCCCGTGAGATTGGCATCGGCATAGGCATGGGGATCGATCAGGGAATGGCGCACGCCGGCTTGCGCGGCGAGGTGCACGACGTGGGGAAAGCGGTGGGCCGCGAACAATTCCGAGATCGCCTTGCGGTCGGCGATATCCGCCTTCTCGAATCGGAAATTGGCGAAGGCTTCGAGCTCGGAGATGCGGGCGGCTTTGAGGCGCGGATCGTAGTAGGCGTTGAGGTTGTCCACTCCCACCACGTCGCGCCCATCCACCAACAGCCGTCGCGCGACATGCATGCCGATGAACCCGGCCGCGCCGGTGACGAGAACAGGCTCGCGCAAGGTGCCTTCCTTCCAGGCGATATCGTCGTCCACGCGCCGTGCCGCCGTTTGCGCTCGGCCGACCATGTTTGGTGCAGTATAAAGCGGAAAATGCAAGCGCTTTCCCGCGAGAAGCGCCTTCTCGCAACGCGCCCCTTCCGGTAACCAGAGCATGATGAACCCGGCGCTTCCGCATGATCTTCCGACGCGGACCAACCTTTGCCGCGGCGCTTCGGCGACCGAGCAGGCGCGCGACGTCGTGAGCGAAGCGACGGCGCTTCGGCGCTGGCTGTTCATGGACGCGCTTCCGCTGTGGTGGGACGTGGGCGCGGACCGCGTTCATGGCGGGTTCCACGAGGCGATCGACCTCGACGGCCGCCCGATGCCGCGGCCGCGCCGCGCGCGCTCGATCGCGCGCATGGCGTTCGCGTACTGCGAGGCCGGCCGGCTCGGCTGGAACGGGCCCTGGCGCGAGGCGGCGCAGCACGCGCTCGATTATTTTCTTCGGCATTTCGTCGCCGCCGACGCGACGATCGCGTCCGTCGTCGAGCTCGACGGCGGGATCGGCGATCCGAGCTTCGATCTCTACAACCAGGCCTTCGCCCTGCTCGCCTATGCGAGCGGTCAGCGTGCGTTCGGCGAAGCGGCCGGCTGGCGCGGCCGCGCCGTGGCGCTGCGCACGACGCTCGAGCGAGCGAACGCCCATCCGCTCGGCGGTTTTCGGGAGGATGGCCGCCTGCCGCAATGCGCGAACCCGCACATGCACCTCCTCGAGGCCGCGCTCGCCTGGATCGCGATCGACGACAATCCGGCCTGGCGCCGGATGGCGGACGGAATCGCCCTGCTCTGCCTGCAGAAATTCATCGATCCGGCCTCGGGTGCGTTGCGCGAGTTCTTCGACGCCGACTGGTCGCCGATGCCAGGCGTCGAGGGGCGCATCTGCGAGCCCGGCCACCACTACGAATGGGCGTTCTTGCTCGATCGCTGGGCGAAGCTCACCGGCCGAGAGCGGCCCGAGGCGGTGTCCCGACTGGTTGCGTTCGCCGATGCTTGCGGGCACGATCCTCGCCACGGCGTGGTGATCAATGCCGTGCTGGTCGATGGGACCGTTCACGACCCGGTGGCGCGGCTATGGGCGCAGGCCGAACGCGTCCGGGCCTATCTCGCCGACTGCCGCCCCGACGAGCAGGTTGTCGCCGCGATCAAGGCACTGCGGCGGTTCCTGTCCACCCCGACGCGAGGCATATGGTACGACCAGCTGGCCGCCGGCGACAGCTTCGTGGTCGAGCCGGCGCGTTCAACGCAGCTCTATCACATCGTCGGCGCGGTATCGGAGCTGTCGGCTGCCGTTCCCGGCATTGCGAATGCCTCCATTGCGACGCGGCCGGGCGGCGCGCCGCCTCGCCTGATCTTTCTGGTGACCGAGGATTGGTACTTCATGTCCCATCGCCTGCCGATGGCGCGTGCCGCGCGCGACGCGGGTTTCGACGTGCATGTCGCGACCCGCATCGATCGGCATGGCGCGGCGATCGAGGCGGAAGGATTTCACCCGCATCCGATTTCCTGGCGCCGCGGCAGCCTCGATCCGCGCAATTTCGCTCGGGTCGTGCGCGAGGTCCGCAAGCTCTACCGCCGGATCGAGCCCGATCTCGTCCATCATGTCGCGCTGCCCGCGACGGTGGTCGGATCGCTGGCGGCGACCGGCCTTGCAGTCGCACGCCTCAATGCCCTGACCGGCCTCGGCAGCGTGCTCGCCGGCCGTTCCCGCAAGGCGCGGACGATTCGTCCGGCGGTGACGGCGCTCTTGCGCGCCCTGCTCGGCCGCGGTCGATCGCGAGTGCTGGTGCAGAACCTCGACGATCAACGCGCGATCGAGCGCCTCGGGATCGCGTCCGATCGCATTGCGCTCATTCCGGGATCGGGCGTCGATATCGATGCCATGACGCCGTTGCCCGAACCCGGCGGCACCATCACCGTGGCCTTCGCCGCGCGGCTGATCGAGGCCAAGGGCATACGCACGCTCGTCGCCGCCCACGGGATCCTCGCCGGTCGCGGCCGCAAGATCAGGTTGTTGATCGCCGGCGAGCCCGATCCGGCCAATCCCGGGTCGATCACGTCGCGCGAAATTGCGGGATGGCTGAAGCAGCCCGACCTGGACTATTTGGGGTTCGTCGAGGACATCAGAGAGGTCTGGGCCGGCGCCCATATCGCGGCGCTTCCTTCGCACGGCGGCGAGGGCGTGCCGTTGAGCCTGTTGGAGGCCGCGGCCGTCGGGCGACCGATCGTCACCACCGATACGCCGGGCTGCCGCGACATCGGTCGCCACGGCATCAATGCCTTGTTGGTTCCGCGCGGCGACGCCGATGCCCTCGCCGACGCCATCGACCGGCTCGCCGGCGATCCCGAGCTTCGCCTTGCGTTCGCGCGGGCGGGCCGAGCGCTGGTCGAGCGGGAATTCTCGAGCAAGCGCGTCGGCCGCGATATCGTCGCCCTCTATCGATCCCTGTTGCAGGCAGATCGCTAGAGCATTTTCAGGAAAAAGCCTGCCCCGGACCTCGATCCGGGGTGGGAACCGGTTTTCCGTCCGAAAATGCGACCACGCAAAAGACTGGAGCGCATTCAGGTTCCGTCGAAAACTGAATGCGCTCTAGGGGGCAGATTCCATCGCCATGGTTCGGCGGCTGAGCGAGCTTCGCCCGATCAGACGGTGACCCGCTGCGAGCAAGGGCCGCTCGAGCAGGAGATAGGAAGCGACCCCGCCCAGAATCCCGATCAGCAGCGCGCTGCTCACGTAAAGAGCGGCGACGACGGGCGCGCCGAGGTCCGGGACGAAAAGGCCGATGGTGAGCAACCACACACGCTGCGCGAACGGATGCGCGAGATAGATCGAGTACGAGGCATCGCCCAACAGCAGCGCGATCCGGCTCGTTCGCAGGCGAGCGACCGGCTCCAATATCAAGGCGCCGGCGACAATGACCGCCGCGGGAATCCCGAAGGCGATGATCCGACTGGGCGGCGCCTCGCTCAGCACGACGAATACCAGCCAGGCCGTAGCCATCAGCAAGGCGGCGAGCCCCAGGCTCGCGGCGGAGCGGGTGAGCCACGGTGCAAGAGCGGCGAGCGCCACGCCCGCCAGGAACTCGAGCAAGATCGGATTGGTGTAGGTCGACAGGATCGCTCCCCGTGGAGTGGCCATCCAACCCGTCAGCACCAACAGCACAAACAGCCCGGCGAACAGCCCAAAGCGGAGGGCCGGCCTCACCAGCAACAGGGAAAGCCCGAGCACCAGATAGAAGAACATCTCGTAATTGAGCGTCCAGCCGAGCGTGTAGAAGGGGGCGATGCCGCCGTAGGACGGATGGACCGCCGGCACGAACAGATAGGACTTGAGCACGAAGGCCGCATCGAGCCCGGCTTCGGTGAACAGCGCCTGTGGGGCGAAAACGGCCACCAGCAGGAACAGCGTCGTGTATACCCAGTAGAGCGGCACGATGCGGACGATGCGCGCGGCCCAGAACGGGACCGGCCCCCGCCGTCCGCGCACCGTCGTCGTCCACATGATGTACCCGGAAATGACGAAAAACAGGTCGACGCCGAACTCGCCGAACGAATGCCGATAGTAGGAATTGACCGCGGGCGGCGCGAAGGCATGGTGGCAAACCACGAGGCTTGCCGCGATCGCGCGCAAATACTGGATGGTGACGACGGTCGAGGCCCCCTCGACAGCGGGGGGCTCCGCCGTCCCGCGACGGGCGGGTGCAGGCCGGGCGATTTGGAGCATCGGGTGCCGCCTCACGCAGGTTCAGCGGCTCGGGGCGCCGGCGCATTCGACTGCCGGCGCACCCGCGGTCCGCTCCGCCGCGGGCGATCTTGTCGGACTTGGCGGTCCGTGTGAAGATCCAAGCGCGACTCGCGGCGGGAGCACAAACGGACTCGAATGCCCGATCGATCGCGTCGCGGTCGGACGAAAGCCTGCGGCGCCCTCCCCTGGCTTGACCTTTGTTGCCGGGGCGGCTTGAACTGGCGCATCGTCGAGGGCTCGCCATGGCGGCTCAGATCGTTCCGGTGATCATGTGCGGCGGCGCCGGCACGCGCCTGTGGCCGGTCTCGCGCGAGAGCATGCCGAAGCAATTCGTCTCGCTGGTCGGACCGGCATCGACCTTCCAGCAGGTGCTGGCGCGGGTCTCCGATCGCGAGCTGTTCGGGCGCCCGATCGTGATCACCAAAGCCGACTTTCGCTTCGTGGTGGCCGAGCAATTGCGCGAGAGCGGCATCGAGGCCGACATCGTGCTCGAGCCGATGCGCCGCGATTCCGGCCCTGCGGTCACGGTCGCTGCCGTGCTCGCGGCCGAGCGCGAGCGCGACGCCCTGGTATTGGTGCTGGCGGCCGACCACGTGATCCGCAAGCCCGACGCCTTCCGCGCCGCCTGCCGCAGCGCGGCGGCAGCGGCCGCTGAAGGCCGGATCGTCACCTTCGGCATCGAGCCCACTCGCCCGGTCACGAATTACGGCTATATCCGCCCGGGCGCGGCGCTCAACGGCGCGTCGGTGCGCGCGGTCGAGGCCTTCGTCGAGAAGCCGGACGCGAAGACCGCCGCGAAGTACGTAGCCGAGCGTTATCTCTGGAACAGCGGCAATTTCCTGTTTCACGCCGCGACCATGCTCGCCGAGATCGAGCGCCTCGAGCCGGCGATGGCCGAGGCCGTCAAGGCCGCGGTCGCCGGGGTGACGCGCGACCTCGATTTCCTGCGCCTTGCCCCGGAGGCCTTCGCGCGGGCGCCCTCGAAGTCGATCGACTATGCGGTCATGGAGCGCACCAAGCTCGCGGCGGTGGTGCCGGTCGACATCGGCTGGTCCGACGTCGGCAGCTGGAGCTCGGTCTGGGAGGTGCTCGATCACGACGCCGCCGGCAACGCCACCGAGGGCCCGGTGGTCGTGCTGGAGAGCCGCAACAGCCTCGTGCATTCGGAGGAATCGGTGCTGACCACCGTGATCGGGCTCGAGGATGTGATCGTGGTGTCGACCGCGGACGCCGTGCTGGTCGCCGCGCGCGACAAGGCGGAAGAGGTCAAGGCCCTGGTCGACGAGCTCAAGGTGCGCAATTACCGCGCCGCGGTGGAGCACCGCCGCATCTATCGCCCCTGGGGCTATTACCAGGACGTCGACAGTGCCGCCCGCTACAAGGTCAAACGCATCGTCGTGAAGCCGGGCAGCATGCTCTCGCTGCAAAAGCATTTTCATCGATCGGAGCATTGGGTGGTGGTGACGGGAACGGCCGAGGTCACGCTCGGAGGCGACGTGCGCATCGTGCACGAAAACGAGTCGATCTACATCCCGATCGGCAGCATTCATCGGCTCGCCAATCCCGGCAAGATTCCGCTCGAGCTGGTCGAGGTGCAGGTCGGCAGCTATCTCGGCGACGACGACATCGTCCGTCTCGACGACGTCTACGGCCGCGGCTAGAGCATTCTCAGGAAAAAGCCTGCCCCGGACTCGATCCGGGGTGGGAACCGGTTTTCCGAATAGAACGTGCGCAAAGCGCTCGCCGATCACCCGCGCCCGACGCTGACATAGGTGAAGCCCTTCTCGGCCATGTCGGCGGGCTTGTAGATGTTGCGCAGGTCGACCACCACCGGCGTGCGGAGCGCCGCCTTGACCCGGTCGAGGTCGAGAGCGCGGAACTGGTCCCATTCCGTGAGGATCACCATCGCGTCCGCGCCCGCGAGGCAGCCGTAAGGGTCGGCCGCCGTTTCGAGCCGCGGCATCAGCTGGCGCGCCTCCGCCATGCCGTGCGGATCGTAGACGCGCACGCGCGCGCCCTGCCGCTCGAGCGCGGGCACGATGACGAGGCTCGGCGCTTCGCGCATGTCGTCGGTATTGGGCTTGAAGGTCAGGCCGAGCACGGCCACGGTCTTGCCCGCGAGCGAGCCGCCGCACGCGGCCACGACCTTGGCAGCCATCGCCCGCTTGCGCGCATCGTTCACCCCGATCACCGTTTCGACGATCCTGACCGGCGCGCCGTAGCGTTGCCCGATGGCCGTGAGCGCCGAGGTATCCTTGGGGAAGCACGAACCGCCGAAGCCCGGCCCGGCATGCAGGAACTTGCCGGCGATGCGGCGGTCGAGCCCCATGCCGCGCGCGACCTCCTGCACGTCGGCGCCGCACTTCTCGCACAGGTCGGCCATCTCGTTGATGAAGGTGATCTTGGTCGCGAGGAAGGCGTTGGAGGCGTATTTGATGAGCTCGGCCGCGCGGCGCCCGGTGAACAGGATCGGGGTTTCGTTGATGAACAGCGGCCGGTAGACCTCGCGCATCACCCGGCGCGCCCGCTCGTCCTCGGTGCCCACCACGACCCGATCCGGGCGCTTGAAATCCTCGATCGCCGCGCCCTCGCGCAGGAATTCCGGGTTGGAGACGACGGCGAAGTCGCCATCGGGGCGCAGCTTGCGAATGATCGCGTCGACCTCGTCGTTGGTTCCGACCGGAACCGTGGACTTGACGACGATGACGGTGAAACCCTGCAGGTCGGGCGCGATCTCGCGCGCGGCGTCATGGACGAACGACAGGTCGGCAAAGCCGTCGCCGCGCCGCGACGGCGTGCCGACGGCGAGAAATATCGCGTCGGCGGCGCCGACCGCTGCCGCCGCTTCGGTCGTGAACGACAAGCGTCCGGCTTCGACGTTGCTCGCGACCAGGGCGGCAAGCCCCGGCTCGAAGATCGGGACGGTTCCGTCGCGCAGCTGGGCGATCTTCGGGGCATCCTTGTCGATGCAGGTCACGAAATGCCCGAAATCGGAAAAACAGGCGCCGGAGACGAGCCCGACATAGCCGGTGCCGATCATCGCTATGCGCATGATGGAATCCTTCAGGCGTGAGGGTTGCGGCGTTTCTGCTCGCGCAGGATCGCAACGACGTCCGCTTCCACCATGTCCTTGACGAGCGCATCGAAGCTCGTCTTGTGGCGCCAGCCGAGCCTGTCGCGCGCCCTGCTCGGATCGCCAAGCAGCTGATCGACCTCGGTCGGCCGGAAATAGCGCGGATCCACCTCGACGAGCACGTCGCCGGTCGACTTGTCGAAGCCCTTCTCCTCGATGCCGCTGCCCTGCCACACGACCGTCCGGCCGATCAGGGTGAAGGCCCTCTCGACGAATTCGCGCACGGAGTGGCTCTCGCCGGTGGCGAGAACGTAATCGTCCGGCTTGTCCTGCTGCAGGATCATCCACATGCCCTCGACGAAGTCGCGCGCGTGTCCCCAGTCGCGCAGCGCATCGAGGTTTCCGAGGAACAGCTTCTTCTGCCGCCCATGCTTGATCGACGCGACCGCGCGCGTGATCTTGCGGGTGACGAAGGTCTCGCCGCGGACCGGGCTCTCGTGATTGAACAAGATGCCGCACGAGGCATGCATGCCGTAGGCCTCGCGGTAGTTCACGGTGATCCAATGGGCATAGAGCTTCGCCGCCGCATAGGGCGAGCGCGGATAGAACGGCGTCGTCTCCTTTTGCGGGATTTCCCGCACCTTGCCGAACAGCTCGGAGGTGGAAGC
>Ga0137388_10001008_pt1 | contig 16666 bp, 21 predicted proteins | sample 15con2h14AmetaG_FD_104644 | JGI IMG/M metagenome (GOLD analysis project Ga0137388, IMG submission 104644) | Vadose zone soil microbial communities from Angelo Coast Range Reserve, California, USA - 15con2h1.4A metaG | ecosystem: Environmental > Terrestrial > Soil > Vadose zone > Saprolite...
CTGGTCAAGCTGCGAGACGAGCTGCACTTCGAGCCGCGCAAGCTCGGCGCGGGCGGCGGCTTGGGCATCGCTTACACGCGTAATGACGACCCTCCCACCCCGCGTCATTTTGTCGAGACGGTGCGTCATGCGCTCGAGACAGGCTGCGTGCGGCGCAACCTCAAAGTACCCGCGCTGGTGGTCGAGCCAGGCCGCTCGATCGCCGGACCGGCGGGCATGGCCGTCTACACCGTCGGCTCGATCAAGGACATCCCCGGAGTCCGACGCTACGTCGCCGTCGACGGGGGCATGGGCGACAACATCAGGCCCAAGCTGTACGGAGCTCGTTACGAAGCGTTTCTCGCCTCCGACCCCGATCGCCAACCTGACGGCAAGGTGACCATCGCCGGCAAATACTGCGAGTCGACCGACATCCTGATCACGGACATCGAGATGCCCGAGCTGAAGTCCGGTGACGTCATCGCGATGCCCGCTGCAGGGGCGTACAACCTGGCGATGGCGAGCAACTACAACGGCATGCCGCGACCTGAGGTGCTGATGGTGGGTGACGGCGTAGCCCATGTGATGCGCCGCCGCGAGACGCTCGACGACCTGATCGCCGCTGAGGTCTTCTAGGCCGTCAGCTCGTGACGTTGACGGTCGCCGACAGGCAGCCGCTCGTGCCGCAGACCTTGATTGCGGCTGGTCCCTGAGTCGCCGTTGAGGGCACGGTGAAGGTCTGTGAAAAATATCCGCTGGAGCTCACCGTCTGAGTTCCGACCTCCTTGTTCGTCGTCGAGCCCTGGACGAAGGTGATCGTTACCGTGCTGCCTGGATTGAAGTGAATGCCGTACACGGTTTCGGTGCCTGTGGAGCGCTTGATGGTGTAGTTCGAGATCGAAATCTCAGGCGTCGCTGACGGTGTGGCTGTCGAGCGGGGAGTTGGATTCGGGCTTGCCGTGGGCGTTGCCCCGGGCGAGGGAGTCGCGAACCCCACCGGCTCGATCACGTGCAGAATCGCTGAGGCGCGACACTGCGCGGCCCAGCAGATCCTGACCGTGTGATCACCGGCGTCGATGTTTCGAGGGACCAGGATCGGGAGGCTGAGATTGCCATTCGCGTCCGCATGAAATGGGAAGGTGTGAAGGGTGCTGAACAGCTGGATGTCGCCGTTCTGGTTGCCCGGCAGATTGCCGGCGGTCACGACGACGGTATCGCCGGCCGTGACTGTAGATGCGGACAGTGAAAGAGTGGGCCGATGTGTCGCTGCATAACCGAGCACACCGACGACCGACACGAGGAGCACCACGGCGGCGGCGATGACGACATTTCGGCGTCTATGCGACCGCGACTTCGTGACAGGCGCCGGCGTCGCGCGGGCCGTTGGGACCGGGACTGGCGCGACGGCCACAGCAGCCGGGGAGACGGCCGTCGCAGTGGCCTGATCGAAAGGCATCGTGGCCGCCACCGGTGGCGCCATCACCACGGTGCGTTCGGTACCTCGAGCTCTCCCCCCGCCGAGAGCCTGGCGGAGGGCGGTCACGAACACGTCGCAGCTCTCCCAACGCGCATTCGGGTCTTTGGCCAGTCCACGCATGATCACCGCGTCGACGCGCGACCCCAGCTCCGGGCGCCGCAAGCTGGGCACAGGAGGGTCGCGATGGACCTGTGCGTACAGAAGCTCGAGCACGCCCTCTTCGTCGAAGGGGATGGATCCAGTCAACATTTCGTAGGCCATGGTCGCCAGCGAGTAGCGGTCGGCGGGAGGACCGACATGGCTCCCGGTCACCTGTTCAGGCGCCATGTATGCAGGTGTCCCGGTCGTGACTCCGGTCATCGACTTGATGGATGAAGACTGCAGCAGCTTGGCGAGGCCGAAGTCGGCGATGATCGGCGTGCCGTCCTTTTCGAGCAGCACGTTGGCGGGCTTGATATCGCGATGGACGATGCCCAGCGAATGTGCGTAATCGAGGCCGCTGGCGATGCCCTCGAGGTACTGGAGGGCATCGGCCAGCTCCATGGGGCTGTGCTTGATCCGGCTTGCCAGGTTGCCGCCCGGGACGTACTCGACGATCATGTACGGCGTCCCCTGGTACTCGCCGAAGTCGAAGACGTTGAGGATGTTCGGGTGCCGCATCTGGGCGATCGCTTGTGCCTCGCGTCGGAAACGGGCGATCGAGTCTTCGTCGGGGGAGATCGCCTGCATGAACTTGACCGCACCGGTGCGCGCAAGCTGGATGTGGTAGGCGCGGTAGACGAGGCCCATCGCGCCCTGGCCGATGAGGTCCTGGACCTCGTACTGGCCTAGCCTGGTTCCGGTTTCGATCGACACGGGCCTGATTATGGGGTGGCGTTCGCGGGGCTCAACCCTCGTCAGTTAACGATGGCCTCCTTCCAGCCCCCGCTGCCTTGCCTTCGGATGGCGACCAGCCCGGCCAGGATTGAGAGTGCGATCTCGGCGGGTGTGACCGCACCAAGGTCCAGGCCGACAGGACTCTGGATTTTTGCGATCACAGTCTCGTCGACGCCCTTCGCCCGTAGCGCTTCAAGGTGATGGCCGGTGTGGCGCCGGCTCCCGACCAGACCGATGAAGCGCGGGTTCCTCGAAACAAGCGCCTCGATGGACTGGACGAGGTCGGGGGCATCGTGGTCGGTGTGCACGGCATAGACGTCGTTGCCGATGATTGCCTCCAGTTTCTCGAGCTCGGTAATGGCGCTGGGCCAGCTGCCACCAATCAGGCGCTCCGGCCGGGTCTCGACAAATACCGGCCGAAAGCCCAGCTCGGGCGCCCATTGCATGAGCTGCTTCGCGACCGGAGTCGCCCCGAAGACCACCAGCGTCGGCGCCGGCGCGTGCGGTTCCAGGTAGACCTCGATCGAACCCAGCTCGTGGCGGTATGTGCGCAGCTGCGGCCCAGCCGCATCCGCGATCCGCTCCGCGTCCTCGAGAGCGGCGGCGTCGAACTCGCTGCAGCCGAGTGTTCCCGCAAGCGTGGCGTTTCGCGAGAGCAGAAGCTTGGCTCCGGTTCGTGAAGGCGGCTCGCCATCGAGCCGGATGACGGTGGCGAGGACCACCTCCTCACCCCTGGCGAGGCGGGCCGCAAGCTCTTCCTCGAGGCTAGGCACGGGCGGTACTGCGGGTGAGGGCCGCAGATAGGATGTCGCGCGCGCGCGCGATCTCTTCATCTGTGGTCGCGTATCCGGTCGTCAAACGGAGGCTTCCAAGGGCAGCGTCGAGGCTCAGACCCATGGCGAGCAGAACGTGCGAGGGATCGAGCGAGCCGGAGGCACATGCCGACCCGCTCGAGGCTGCGACACCGGCCATGTCGAGCGCGAGCAACATGTCCTCGCCCTTGCGGTCGTCGAACGCGCAGCTTGCAAAGTTGGGCAGGCGGTCCGGCGTGCCGGTTAGCTGGCCACCCAGCTCGGCGAGGAGGGTACGGAGGCTCATCGATTGCCTGGTTGCGGTGGCAGCACGCGGCCGGCGTTCGTTCGCACATACCTCGATGGCAATTGCAACCGCAATTGCGGAAGCCACGTCCTCGTGGCCCGCCCGACGACCCCACTCCTGCGGGCCGCCGTATAGGAGGGGATCGATGCGCACTCCGTCTTTGACGTAGAGTGCCCCTCCCCGGCCTGCGCCGAGCTTGTGTCCGCTGAAGGAGACGAGGTCGGCGCCGTCGGGGATCGGTATCCAGCGCGGACCGGCGCATGCGTCCACGTGGACCACGGCGCCGCGCTCGTGGGCGCGCTCGATCACTTCGCGAACGGGCTGGATGGTGCCCACCTCGTTATTGGCGAGACCGATCGAAACCAGCGACGTGCCCGGAGCGATGGCGTCCGGAGCGGCGCGACCGGCGTGATCGACGGGAGCGATCTCGACCTGATAGCCCTCGGCTTGCAGGCGGCGTGCGGCGCCCAACACAGCCTGGTGCTCAGCCGCCCAGGTGACGATCGTGCCCGACATCGGCATCCGTCGCGACGCGCCGAACAGCGCAAGGTTCACGGCCTCCGTGCCGGAAGAGGTGAAGGTGATCTCGGTGCGGTTGGCGCCGAGCGCTTCGGCAGCGAGGTCGCGCGCACGGTCGAGCGCTGCGCGGGAGGCGCGGCCTTCGGCGTGGGGGCTGGATGGGTTGCCATCAGGCAGGTCGCGCAGGGCGGCGGTGACTTGGGGGAGGATGGGCGCCCCGCCGGCGTCGTCGAGAAAAATGCGGTTCATCTGCGGCCCGCGACGGAATCGCGGGAGAGGCCGGTCAGCCCCGGCTGTGGTCCGGCTGGTGGATGAGCTCTTTGAGCGTGCCCTGGAAGTTCTTCAGGTAGAGGTGCAGGTCGATGATCTCATCGACGCTGATCGGCTCGCGGGCGGGCGCCGATTGCACAACCGCAGTCTCCACGCTCTCGACCTCTTCGACCGCGCCGCCCGCGATCGCAAGGACGACGATGAACGTCACCTGGCACTGCGAGCACGTGACCTGGAGGTGAAAGCGCTCCTCCTCGTGGCTGAGGACCTGTATGTCGCAGCCCTTCAGGCTGCGCCCGCAGACCGGGCAGTTGTAGAACCGAGCCCGATCGCGGATGAACTCGATGATGCTCATCGGAAAATCCATCTTACCTCGCGCGTCCTATCCGGCACGGCCTACCGCTGGCCCTCGATGCACTTGCAGCCCGAGGGCCCAACGACAGCAGAATGCACGGTGCCGGCAGGTAGGACCATCCTGTCGCCGGGCTTCAACTCGAGTTGCCGCCCCGCTCGCTCCAGCATGAACGTGATCGACCCGTCGACGCAGTACAGGACCTTCTCGTACGGGTGGCTGTGCGCTGCATAACGATCGTGCGGCCCGTTCGACCACGAGTAGCACGAGGCGGCTTCCGTCCGCAGTGCCGTCATCAGATCGTCCAACCTCGCCACCTCCCGATTCTAAGATTGGATCGGTGAAGCCCAGGTTCCTCGCCGACTGCAACGTCGGGCGGCTCGCGCGCTGGCTGCGCGCGCTGGGCTACGACGCCTCGTATCACCCACGAATCGACGACGCCGAGCTGGTTCGTGAGGCGGCGGCCGAAAGCCGGGTGCTCCTGACCCGTGATCGGGACCTGACCAAGCGGCGGGTGATCCAGACGGGCGCAGTGCGCGCCATCCTCATCCGCGACGACGATGTGACGGCGCAACTGCGGCAGGTGTTCAAGGAGCTGGGACTGGAGCTCAAGGAAGCGCTCACCCGCTGCATCGAGTGCAACTCCGAGCTGCAGGCGCGGGTGGCTTCGACCGTGGCCGAGCGCGTGCCGCCCTACGTCCGCAGAACCCAGTCGCGGTACTCGGAATGCCCGGACTGCGGGCGCATCTACTGGGCGGGGACGCACTGGCAGCGGATGCGCGAGGTGCTAGCCGGGCTGTGAGGGACGTTCTCCGCCGCCTGATGGCAGGCGAGCTCACGGAAGAAGAGGCTCTTGTCGAGCTGCGCAGCCTGCAGCTCGAGGAGCTGGGCGGTAGGGCGAAGCTCGACCTCGGCCGCTTCATGCGACGCGGCATCCCAGAAGTGGTGCTGGCGGCTGGCAAGACTCCAGCCGACGCGGCACGGCTCACTGAGACGCTCGCGCAGCGTCAGGGTCAAGGGTTGATAAGTCGAATGACCGCCGAACATCGCACTGCCGTGCGCGAGGCGGCGGCCAATGCCCAATTGGCAGTCGTCGATTATGCGAATTCCGCACGGGTTCTTCGCGAAGGGTTCGTCCCCGAGCCGATTGACGGCAAGGTCGGACTTCTCACCGCCGGCACCTCAGACGTGGCGGTGGCCGAAGAGGCGCGCATGGTCATCGAGGCATGTGGCCTAGAGGCGCGACTCGAAGCAGACCTTGGCGTCGCAGGCCTGCATCGCTTTGTCGGCCCGCTGGCCGCGACTCTGGAATGGGGCGCTGACGTGATCGTCGTCGCCGCGGGCATGGACGGTGTGCTGCCCGGGTTGGTCGCCGGACTCACCGACGTCCCGGTCATCGGGCTCCCCGTCTCGACCGGCTACGGTCGCGGCGGAGCGGGCGAAGCCGCGCTCGGGACGATGCTGCAGTCGTGCTCCACCGGGCTCGTGGTTGTGAACATTGACAACGGGATCGGCGCGGGCGCGGCCGCAGTGTTGATCGCGGCGCGCGCGGCGTCAGCCCGGTCGGTCAGCGGCGGCGCGGACGCAGCATCGCGGCGATCGCGGCCACGATCGCAGCCACCAACAGCAGGCCGATAAAGACGGGCGCGACCGACCTCCACATGTCAGCCCCGCCGGGCAGGGCGAATGTCAACGCCAACACGACGATTGCGACGAGGACTCCGATCAGGAGCCACGGCACGCCGCGGCGCTGCCGGCCGTAAAACAGAAGCCACAGCCAACCCGGTCGCTTGTTCACAGGAGTCCCGGCAGGTCGCCGAGTGTGGCGATGGACGGAATCCCAGGGGGAGCCGGCTCCGGGTTATGAGCGGTGCAGATGACTGCCCGCATGCCGAGCGATCGGGGGCCGTCATAGTCCTCGCGGACGCGATTGCCGACGAAAAGTGCTCGATCCGCCGCCACGTTGATGGCATCGAGCGCAGCCTGGTAGATCTCGGGCGCCGGCTTGCGCCGGCCGACCATGCTCGAGAACACGACGCCATCCATCAACGCTCCGACCCCATTCGTCTCCACCTGGCGCCGCATCATCTCAGGCGGAAAAGGCGCGTTCGAGCAGATCGCGCGCCTGATACCGCGCGAGCGGAGCAGGGCGAGAACCGATACAGCATCCGGATCGACCTTCACGATCCTGTCCCAGCAACTCTGCTCCGCGTCGACGATCTCGTACAGCAAACCGTCCGGCAGCGCCATACCTGCCTGCTCCCATGAAGCCTTGGCGGCCTGGAGCCAGTCGATCTCATCCTCGCTCTCGCTCGCGACGTGATGCTCGAGCGGCATGAACACATCCTCGAGGATCACCTCGGCCGACGGCGCCGGCGCGCCCAGCGCCTCCTCGATGGTGGGCCGGAAATTGCGAATGACCTCGAGCAGCTCGCTTTTCGGGTAGGCAAACGTGACCAGGGTCTGGCCGTAGTCGAACAGGACGCCGTCGATGTCTGGCACCTGGCGAATATCCTGAGCGAGTGGCGAAACCGGTGGCGAAACGGCTGACGCATCTCGACGCGAGCGGGGCGGCGCGCATGGTCGACGTGGGCGACAAACCGATGACGTCGCGCGAAGCGCTCGCGGAGTGTTTCGTGCGCATGGCGCCGGCGACCCTCCGCGCGGTGCGTGAAGGTACTCCCAAAGGGGACGCAGTACAGGTGGCTCGCATCGCAGGCATCATGGCCGCCAAGCGAACTTCGGAGCTGATCCCCCTGACCCACCCGCTGCCGCTGGCCACCGTCGAGGTCGATTTCGAGTTCCCAACCGGCGGGGTGCGAGTGCTTGCCCGCGCGCGAGTCGTCGGCCAGACCGGGGTCGAGATGGAAGCCCTCACCGCCGCCGCGGTGGCTGGGCTCACGCTCATCGACATGACGAAGGGCATTGAGCGCGGCGTCTTCATCGAGTCGGTGCGGCTGCTCGAGAAGTCCGGCGGCCGTTCTGGAACATGGAAGCGCCCGGCTGCCAAGACTTCGCGATGAGCAAGGCGCACGTTGTGACCGTGAGCGACGGCGTATTTAATGGCCGGCGAGAAGACAAGAGCGGTCCCGCGCTCATCAACTTGCTGAGTAGCGGTGGCTTTGAGGTCGGTGGACCTGAGGTCGTGCCCGACGAGGTCGCGCGCATCACTGAGGCAGTGATGACAGCGGTCGCGCGCGGCGTGGACCTGGTGGTGGCCACGGGTGGCACCGGGCTCGGGCCGCGCGACGTCACGCCGCAAGCGATGTCCGCGATAGTCGATTACGAAGTTCCCGGCATCGGTGAGGCGATGAGGCGTGCAGGCGTGAGCAGCACGCCGATGGCGGCGCTCTCACGCTCGATGGGCGGCGTGCGCGAGCGCACCCTAATCATCAGCGTCCCCGGCAGCGCGAGCGGCGCGGCCGAATCGCTGCAGGCGGTGATGCCGATCGTCGGCCACGCCATCCAATTGCTGCACGGCGACACCTCGCACAGATGAACCTCAACGCAGACCTTGGCGAGGGCGCGGGCGCTGACGACGCGATCCTGCCCCAGATCGACAGCGCCAATGTCGGGTGCGGTGTACACGCCGGCTCGGCGTCGATCACGATCTCGACCGCCCTGAAGTGCCGCAAGCTCGGCATCGAGATCGGTGCGCATCCCGGGTACGACGACCGGGCAGGGTTTGGGCGTGAAGAGCGCGGACTGTCGCCGGATGAGATCGAGGCGCTGGTGACGTTCCAGGTCGCGGCCCTCGCCTCTGTGGTGCCGATCGCATACGTCAAGCCCCACGGAGCGCTGTATCACCGCAGTCAGAACGATCCCGCAGCGGCGGACGCGGTCGCGCGCGTCGCGAAGGCGCATGGTGTCGGCCTGGTCGGGCAGCCCGGGCTGGAGCTGCTCGCGGCAGCGAGACGAGCCGGAGTCCCCGCGTACAGGGAGGGATTTGCGGATCGCCTCCTCCTCCCCGACGGAAGTCTCGCCCCTCGGACGCAGCCAGGTGCGGTGCTCGATGCGGCCGCCGCAGCCATGCAAGCGGTGCGACTTGCACGCTCCGGCCGGTACGACACCATCTGCATCCATGGCGACTCGCCTGGAGCGGCCGAAGTCGCGGCCGCGGTGCGGAGCGCGCTTCGCGAGGCGGGCGTGGAGACCGGTCTACTCGCAGGGCGTTAGTTGGGTGACAGCGTGATTTCGGAGCTGAAGGAGCTCGACGACCTCCAGGCGCTCGCGCGGCTCTTCGCTGACATCTGGGAGCGGCCGGCCGATCCACCAATCGACTCCGACGTGCTCATGGCCCTCGCGCAATCCGGCAACTACGTCGCCGGTGCGCATCTCGATGGACGCCTGGTTGGCGGGCTGGTCGGCTGGCTCGGCGGCGTGCCGCCCGATCACCTGCTCCTGCACTCGCACATCCTCGGGGTGGTCACCGACAGCCAGGTACGCGGGCTTGGCTTCGAGCTCAAGCAGCATCAACGCAACTGGTGCCTCGACCGCGGCCTGAAGGCCATGGAATGGACTTTCGATCCCCTCGTGCGTCGCAACGCGTACTTCAACCTCAACAAGCTCGGCGCCGAGGCCGGCAAGTACCTCGTCAATCTCTATGGCGAGATGAGGGACGGCCTCAACGCCGGCGAGGAGTCGGACCGGCTCCTCATCACGTGGCGCCTGGACTCGGCGCTGGCGGAGGACGCGGCGGCGGGCAGGCCGCACGACCCTGCAGCCGAAGACCTGCAGCGCTGGAGGATCGACACGCTGTTGACGGTTGGTCCAGGCGGGGAACCGGTGCCGGCGTCTTCCGTCGCGCGGGTAGTCATGTGTCAGGTGCCCGACGACATCGTCGCGCTGCGGCGCTCCGATCCGCAGTTGGCGCGCGTCTGGCGGATGGCCGTGCGCAAGTCCCTGTCATCCGCATTCGAAGGGGGCTATCGGGTCACCGGCGTGACCCGAACGGGTTGGTACGTTCTGGAGCGCGGATAGACTCTGTTACGTGCTGAAGGTTGGGGACAAGGCGCCAGAGTTCAAGCTGCCGACCACGAGCGGCCAGGAGCTGACCCTCGCCGAAGCCCTCGCGAAAAACAAGGCCCTCGTCTTCCTTTTCTACGTGCTTGATTTCACGGGTGGTTGAAGGACCGAGCTGACCGAGTTCCGGTCACGGCATGAGGCGGCCGCTGCGGATGGCATCGGCATCTACGGCATCAGCGTCGATTCGGTGTTCTCGCATCAGGCGTTCGCCAAGGAGCTGGGCGGTTTGCCCTTCGACCTGATCGGCGATTTCGAGCGCAAGATGGTCACCGACTACGACGTTCGCCGCGACGACGTGCCCGGATACTCGGGGATGGCGCGGCGCACCGTGTATGTGATTGATGGTTCCGGGACCATCCGCTACACATGGCAAGGTTCGCGCGAGCAGCCGCTGCCCGACTACGACGGCGTCATCGAGGAGGCTCGGAAAGCCGAGGCCTGACGCGGGTCAGCGGGATGGGTTGCGGAGAGTGTCGAGCGCGACGGCCAGGGACGCGCGCATATGGCGTGCGCGCTCGAGTGTGGTCTCTGCAAAGCGCAGCTCGTCTCCGGGCACGAGCTGGGCGGCGACCGGCATCGAAGCGCTGACGACCGTAGCGACCACCGCATAGCCTCCTGCCGTCTGGTGGTCGGCCATGAGCAAGATCGGCTGCCCGCCATGAGGCACCTGCACCGCGCCGGCGGTGAGCCCAAAGGAAAGGAGCTCGTCGCCCGAGGTCGCGAGCTTTGGGCCGTCGAGCCGATAGCCCATCCGGTCGGCCTCGCGACTGACCTTGAACGCACCGCCGAACAGCAGAGTGCGGCCGTCCGGATCCAGGCGTTTCAGGTGTGGGCCCGCAATGGCGAAGAGCGTGTGGTTCGCGTAGTTGGGGCGCAGCCGCACCGGGAGGTGGTGGCCGGACACCACGGGCCGAGATGCTTCTCGGGCCGCACTGATCCGGTCGCCCGCCTTCAAGTTGCGGCCGTGAAGGCCGCCGCGTGCGGCCATCAGGTTGGTCGAGACAGATCCCAGCCAGCGATCGGCTTCGACGCCCCCGGCGACCGCGATGTACGCACGCCCGCCCGAGCGGCGGGCGCCGAAGGTCAGGCGATCGCCCTGTCCAAGAAAGATGCCGGTCCACGTTGGCGCGACCTGGCCATTCACGCGCGCCTCGAAGTCCGCGCCGGTGATCGCAACAAGGCAGGAATGCTCGGCCACGAGATGCGGTCCTGTGAGCGTGCACTCGAGCGTGGCATCGACCTCGGCATTGCCAACGAGCAGGTTCGCTGCCCTGTGCGCGAAGCGATCCATCGCCCCGCCGGGCGGCACACCCGAAGAGATGGCCTGAGGCCGGCCGAGGTCCTGCACGGTCGTGAAGAGTCCCGGCTCGACGACACGCAGCACAACTGTCATGTGGTCGCAGCGAAGAACTTCACCCGGTCGCCGGCGCGAAAGAGGCAGGGCGGATCGCGGTCGGGCAAGAAGAGCTTGACCGACGTCCGTCCGATCAGATGCCAGCCGCCGGGCGTCGGCAGCGGATAGATGCCGGTCTGCCGTCCCGCGATCGCGACGGCGCCGGCCGGCACCAGCGTCCGGGGCACGTGCCGCCTTGGCAGCTCGAGCTCTTCGGGCAGCGGCCCGAGGTAAGCCCAGCCCGGGACGAAGCCGACCAGGAACACGCGATAGATCGGCTTCGAGTGAAGCTCGGCGACCCTCTGTGGCGTCAATTTCAGCCGCGCGGCGACCTCTTCGAGGTCCTGTCCCTCGTATACAACCGGAATCCGATGAAGCCGGCCGGGCTCCGCCATCGGTGGACGCTTAACTGCGAGCCTCTTGATGGCCGCGCCCAGTGCGTCGTGCGTGGTCTGGTCTGGGTCGAAATGAACAGTCACGGCGGCATAACCGGCGACCGCCTGGCGCACGTCTCGTCGCTTCTGCAGCGCAGTGGCGAGCGCGATGGCCCGCGTGTTCAGCGCTGTGTCGAGCTTGGCGCCTAGCTCCGCGAGCAGCGCGGTGTCACCCAGCGGGTGGATTCTCACGCGAGGAACGGGCCGGCGAGCTGAGCGTTGCGGAGGCATGTGCGCTGACAAGGATGGCGTAGAACACGCCCGGCAAGAGGCCGACGCAAAGAAGCCCGACGCACGCCACGCCGACCGCCCACGCGGTCACCATCGCTGCCGCGGCAAGGTTCCAGGTCGGAAAGTCGCGCCGCGCTCCACGAAGCGCGGCCGGAAAGTCGAACAGGTCTCGCGGGCGACCGGTCGCGGAGAAGCGGCTGGTCGCGTGCGGCATGAGCAGAAGGAGCAGCAGGCCCCAAGGTAGCGCGAGTACCGCGGTCGCTGCCACATTTGCATATGCCTGGGACATAGGTCGGTCGCTCACGCGCCATAGATGCGCGCCATCGATCGCGCCGGCGAGCGGGTTCAGCGCAAGGACGAATGGCGCCGACAGCACGAGCAGCACGGCCGCGGTCCAGAAACCATCGGCGATCAATCGCGGTGACAACCTCCACGGTGGAGGACCCTGCGTCGGGTCCTCTTCGGCGCGACGTGTGGCCTCGATGGCGTAGCCCAACAGCGGGATGAATGTGATCGGCAGGAGCAACACCGTGAGCGAGCCGACAGCGAACTTGGACCGCCATGCACCGCGAAACGGCCACGCGAAAGACGCAGCGACCAGGTTCACGGTCAAACCTTAAGCGTGGGGTTGGTGCCTAACCAGAGACCCTCGGATCCCAGTGGCAATCGGCTACGCACTCTTTCGTTGGGCCGCTTGGGCGGCCTGGACAAGCCAGGCCACCCGGCACCAAGCCCACTTCGGTCTGAAACCGCCTCCCGCGGCAGCGCCGCGGGGAACCCAGCGGAACGATTTCAGACCGGGAAGGATGGGATAGCTAACTTAGGATGCGACCACCAACTTGAACGCGCTCCTGACCGACCTCTACGAGCTGAACATGGCCGCGAGCTATCTGCGCCGCAGCATGACGGGCACGGCCACCTTCAGCCTGTTCGTGCGCTCCGTGCCCGCCGCGCGTGGATTCCTGGTCGCTGCCGGCGTCGAGTCCTGCCTCGATCGGCTTCAGGACTTTCGTTTCGAGGAAGACGACATCCGCTACCTGAAGGACACGCAAGGCTTTGAGGATCGCGACCTCGAGGCCTTCCGCCGGCTTCGTTTCACCGGCGACGTGTGGGCGATCCCCGAAGGCCGTGTCGCGCTCGCGGGCGAGCCGATCCTCGAAGTCACAGGTCCGCTTCCCGAGGCGCAGCTGGTGGAGACGCTGCTCCTCAACCAGGTGACGTTCGAGACCACGATCGCGAGCAAGGCAGCGCGTTGCGTGATCGCCGCGGGCGGACGTGAGGTGGTCGACTTCTCCTTTCGCCGTACGCAGGGCATCGAGGCCGGCATCGATGTCGCGAGGCTTTCATCGATGGTCGGCTTTGTGGCCACCAGCAACGTCGAAGCGGCCAGGCGCCACGGCCTGGGCGCGGCGGGCACGATGGCCCATTCCTACATCGAAGCGTTTGCCGGCGAAGTCGAGGCCTTCCGTGCTTTCGCGCAGGACTTTCCCGGGCGCGCGACGTTCCTCGTCGACACCTACGACACCATCACAGGAATCAAGCGCGCGATTGCGGTCATCAAGGAGCTCCGCCTGAGTGGCAGGCTGGGCATCCGCATCGACAGCGGCGATCTCGTCGCACTCTCCAGGCGCGGACGCGGCCTTCTGGATCGAGCCGGTCTACGGGACGTCCGTATCTTCGCGAGCGGCGGCCTCGATGAGCTGTCGATCGACAAGCTTGTGCGCGACGGTGCGCTGATCGATGCTTTCGGGGTCGGCACCAGGATGGGGGTTTCGGCTGACCATCCCTACCTCGACACCGCTTACAAGCTGGTCTGGTACCAGGGGCGTCCCGTGATGAAGCTGTCGCGCGGGAAGGTCAATGCGCCGGGCCGCAAGCAGGTGTTCAGGAGAGCTAGGCCTTTCGGCGACCTGATCGGACTGTATGACGAGAAGGCGCCGCCGGGCCGGCAGCCTCTGCTGGAACCTGTGATGGTCGGTGGCTCGCGCAGGGCCGAACGGCCATCACTCGAGGAGATCAGGGCGCGCTTCAAGGCCGATCTCGACCGGCTGCCCCCAGCCGCCCGCTCCGTGGCCTCGCCCCGGGCGCCCGCGGCCCGATCAACCGAAGCGCTGCAAAAGCTGACGCAGGAAACGCGGCGGCGGCTCGTTGCGGGCGCGCGTACAGCCTCCAGCGTGCGCTGACAACCTCTCACGACCGAGATCGTGCGAATCTAGTCAAGTCCCTTGCGCGAGCGCGTCCTCTCTGCACGTGAGCTGAACCGCGCGCTGCTGGCACGCCAGCTCCTGCTCGAGCGGTCATCGTTGTCGCTGACGCGGGCGCTGGAAGCGGTCGGCGGCCTGCAGACCCAACACGCGCCAACTGGGTACGTCGGCCTGTGGTCTCGCCTGCGAAATTTCCGCCGCGCTGCCTTGACCGAGGCCCTTGTAGGTCGCACCGCGATCCAGGGCACCCTTATGCGCAGCACGATCCACACGGTATCGGCCGCCGACTATCCCGTTTTTCTCGCAGGTGTTCGGTCCGGACGCCGCGAATGGTGGCTGCGCGTGGTTCGACACCAGGTGAAGGATCTGGAGATGAACGTGGCGGTCGAGCTGCTGCGCGAGCGGCTGAACCGAGGACCGGCCCGCACCTCAGAGCTGAGAGCGCTGCTGGCCGCCAATGGCATTCCGCCCATCGCGTGGTCGGGGATTGGCCTCTGGCTCGAGATGGTCCGCGTCCCTCCATCCGGCACGTGGGAGCGCAGGCGGGCCGACCTTTACGGCCTCGCCAACGGATGGGTGCCAATGCCCTCCGTCACCGAGTCGAACGGGATGGAGCACCTCGCGCGCCGGTACCTCGGTGGGTTTGGTCCCGGCTCGGTCGCCGACATCGCGAGCTGGGCCGGCCTGCCACCCGCGAAGATGGCGCCGGTGATCGAGCGGATGCGCCTGCGGCGGTTCCGCGACGAAAGGGATCGTGTTTTGTTGGATCTGCCAAGGGCCGCTCTACCGGAGAAGACGACGCCGGCTCCCGTCCGTTTCCTGCAGACGTTCGAAGCTCTGACGATGATCCACGCGCGCCGGACCCAGGTCATGCCTGAGCAGTTCCGGCCCATCGTCTTCAACACCAAGACCCCGCACTCGATGCCAGTCTTTCTGATCGATGGCGCCGTCGCCGGAACGTGGCGATACGAGGGCGGTCGGATTCGCCCAGAACCGTTCGAGCCGGTGCCACGCGCCGTTCGAAGAGAGCTGGATGAAGAAGCGAAAGCTCTGGCCGCCTTTCATGACGAGCCGTCGCCGAGTTAGGTTTTCCTGACCCGGACCTCGAAGCCATCGGTTGTCGGGCGCACCTCGACGTCGCCGGCCCGAAGCTTGATCCCATCGTCCTGACGGGTCGCGACCGTGGAGCCGTCGAAGACGAGCTCGGCGAAGAGCCACTCGCGACCCCGCTTGCGCATCCTGACCAGTACCCCCGCGGAGCTTCGCCACAGACCTTCGCCTGCCGGCTTGAATCCAATCGTGATCAGCTCTCCAACGCGATCAGGGACGGGCGGTGGTGGCGGGGGCAGCACGCGAACGATCGGCTTTCCTGACGGCGCCTTGCCGGCGGGGCGCCGGGCGCGTGCCTGCTCGAGCGAAAGCTGCAGAAGCTGCGAGCCCTCGTCCTGTGCGAAGAAAGCCCCTGAGATGCGGCTGGGGTCGCGCGAGCGGCGCAGGCAGTTCGCGCAATCAGCGTCGCGATCGATCCCCACGAAAGATCCGGCCGGCAGTGTCTTTCCGCACAGAGTCGTGACCGGGCCGCTGCGAGGTACCTTGGGCGTGAGATGAACCCGCCCACCGGTCTTTCGCTGTACCGACTCCAGCCGCAGGTTGAACACGCTCATGCGGTCCTCGCCACGATCAAGAGGTTAGTGCCCTCGGGACTTAAGCTGGGCTGATGACCTTGCTCCGCCGGGAACTCGGTGGATCGGGCATTCAAGTCTCCGAGCTGGCGCTTGGGTCGTGGCGGACTTATGAACGAATCCCGCGAGAGGCCGGCCTCGCGGTATTGCTCAAGGCTCGTGAGCTCGGGATCAGCTTTCTCGACGACGCCCGCTACAACGACGAAACCGGAACCGCCCCAATTAAATCTGGATATTCGGAGGTCGTGTTCGGCGAGCTGTTCCGTGCCTCGGGCTGGAAACGCGACGAGGTGGTCATCGCCAACAAGCTCTGGTGGGAGTTCTGGCCCGAGCAGAAGGCCGCTGCCGAGCTCGACGCATCGCTGCAGCGAATGGGGATGGACTACATCGACCTCGGATACGCGGAGAGGCCGCCCGAGGGTCTTGGCATGGATGAGATCGTGCGCGACATCGGTGCGCTCATCGAGGCGGGCAAGCTGCGCGCGTGGGGGGTTCTGAACTGGAAGCCGGCCCTGGTCGCGGAAGCCGCAAGGGTTGCCGCCGCCCAGGGCGTCCAGCCGCCCTGCGCTGCGCAGCTTCCATACAGCCTCACTAACCGATCGGCCGTCGAGGATGAAGAGATGGCGGCCGCGCTCGACGCGGCGTGGGCGAGCGTCGTTGCGTCCTTCACGCTTCACGGCGGCGCCCTCACAGATAAGTACAGCGCGCCGGGAACGAAGGGCAGGCTGACGGACAGCCTGGACGACAAGTTTTATCAGCCTGCGTTGAAGGCCGCCGGCGACCTTCGGCTGTTCGCCGAGCGCCACGGGACTCGCCCGGCCCCAATGGCGATCGCATTCGCATTGCTCAACCCGCGCGTCGCCAGCGTTCTTTTCGGCGCGACCAGCCCTGAGCAGGTGGCCGAGAACGTGAGCGCGGTTCGTGTTCTGACGGCCATGGACAAGGAGGCTGTTGCCGGCCTGCGCAAGATCGGACAGCGGTAGGAAACCGACCAGATGCGGCGCGCAGGTGAGTGGGCCTCCCCCACGCGCCGCAGTACGACTACTGGCTAGTCCTGGTCATTCGAGTCGATCAGCTCCATCGCCCTCTCGAGCAGGTCCTGCCCTTTCTCGACAAATTCATCCGC
>Ga0137388_10001012_pt1 | contig 16656 bp, 17 predicted proteins | sample 15con2h14AmetaG_FD_104644 | JGI IMG/M metagenome (GOLD analysis project Ga0137388, IMG submission 104644) | Vadose zone soil microbial communities from Angelo Coast Range Reserve, California, USA - 15con2h1.4A metaG | ecosystem: Environmental > Terrestrial > Soil > Vadose zone > Saprolite...
GCCGAAAACCGAATCGCATTGCGCCACCGTCCGGATGACGTCGGGATCCCATAGGTTCTTTGCCAATCGGATTACACGCGTCCCTAGAGACGCTCTTTCGACCGCAGCGGCCAAGTTGCGGCGCCCGTCTGAAGTGCGCGCCTGGCGCGATAAAGCCGCGCGCCAGACGCCTGCGGCCGGCCCAGAGAAGGCGGCGAAGGACTGGCTGCCTGGGGGAGAACGAGCCATCTGTGTCTTGCCCGGAGAAGGGAGGGGCACCACATGGAAAAGCGAGCTTGCGCCGAGCCAGAGCAACTCGCCCAGGAGATTGCCGCTCTGACCAGCCTCAGCGTCAAAGCGCTGAAAGGGTGCTGGCGCTCGCTGTACGGCAGCGAGCCTCATCGGCGCATGCGCCGCGAGCTGCTCACCCGCGCCGTCACTTACCGCCTGCAGGAGCGCGCACTCGGCGGCTGAAGCGTCCTCGTGCCGAATGCTCGCGCGTAGTGTAACGGCAGCTCGGGTCGTTTAGCGCCAAATGGGCGACTCTTCTGAGCGGGATCGCGTAAGCCCCTTGGACTCAAAACCGTTTACCAGCTTCGCGTTTGCAAACCGCTGAGGTATGTGCCAGTCTGCCTCGGGATTCGTAATGGCAAACTGGGTGAACTGGAGATCCCGGTTCGATGAGAATACTGCTCGTACTCCCGATGGTCGCGCTGGCCGGATGCTTGGCGTCAAGGATGCAGTCGATCCAGTCGCAAGGAACCGATTCATCTTCATCGCGCTTTGATCCGTCACAACGTCTGAGTCCGACCGCGTTCGAGCAAAACGCCACCATGAAAGATAATTCCGTGCACGAGGATCCGAGTCTGCTGAAAGTCGGCGTGTCACGGGATAAGATCACCGCCGCGTTCGGGACCCCGAACCAAATCAGCAAGCATGGCGGCAAGGAACAGGACGTTTACGAGTTCAATCCGGACGGTTCAAAATTCGTAAAGCCGAAAACCTACGCACGCAATATCGCGGCGGGGGTGTTCACGGGCGGCATCGCGACGGTCGTGCACCAAGCCCGGATTCATCACACTGAACAGCAGCTCACCGTGTATCACCTCACTTACGGACCTGATGGCACCGTGCAGTCGGTTCAAAAGGAATCGCGTCGCGACACCAGCCACGGTGAGAACGCACAAGACTAGCCCGCTCAAGAACCCACGATCGCCTCACGGGCTGTCAACACCGGAGTGAAATACATCACTGCATCGGAGTAAAAATGCATCGATCGAGAGATGCTGATTTGCTCTGAACGGGGGTGCGCGAGGGGGCAGGCCCCAGGGCAGGCCCCCCTCGCTGCTGTAGTGAAACGCTGGTTAGGAGGTTGGCGGCCGATCTTAACTCACCTTGGGCGTAGATGCCCGCGGGTCGATTCTCAATGGCTTGTTGAGCCTGGCGAAAGCCTCGGCCGCCTTCAGATCGGGATGCGCATCATTGTCAGGATGTAACGGCTGAATGCACACGTGCGTCGCTCCAGCGTTCAGATGCGCCTCGATGCGATCCTGGGGACCCTCAGCGCCTGTGGGGGCACAGGCGTTTTGCTATGCAGACGACCTCTCTCTCCGCGTTCTTCACCTCACGCTCATTCGCGGCGGCATTGGGGAGCACACCAACTGACGCTCACGGAGCAGCCTGCTGCCCTTTGCGGAGCCCCTTCACGCCGAATCCGTTCTACTGTCTACCCCAGCAGTGGGGGACCGAATTGAGCTAGAGGAACAAATTTCTAACAACTTCGAAGATTTGCCCAGCATCACGCGCGAACGCGACGATCAGATGGAGGCGCTTAAGCAGGCTCCAGAATTTCTCGCCCGTCGCCGTACCTGCCATACGTTTTCGCGCTTCTGGATTAAGCAGCAACGCGCCCACAGTTTCGTTCGTAGCATCCGAGAAGCAGCACTCGACCGCCACTCACCCTTTAGCGCAATCTTGATCGATTGCGGGGAGTAAAAAGTATCTAACTAACCGGCATTTGAGGCGTATACTGTGCATCAAATGTCCAGCACACAAAACGCCGCGAGCCTAGTTGTCAATCGGACCTGGAGAACGGGCCTCTACGCCAAGTCGCCCAAGGCGCTGGCGATTCGTTCGCGGAAGATCGGGCGGCTGGTCGAGCGCCTGCGCCGCACGATGCCGTGGCTTGAACCCAGCGATCTGCCGGCTTGCCGGGCATGGGCAGAACGCGAAATCCTGAGTGCCGGGGCGTTCGCCGCGCTCACGGCCAAGGGCGTCATAACGCTCAAGCCGAGCCACGCAGGCTGCTCTCAGAGTTCCGCCAGCTTCGGCAGGCTCAGCTTGCCTTCGAGCGCGAGCTGGGCATGACGCCGTCGGCGCGGATGGCGCTCAAGGCGAATGGGATGGCGTCGACCTGTAACCCTTGTCGGGCGTGGAGTTCCGGCGCTCGTAGCTTGCGGATCATCCGAACACGCAGAGGACGTATATCCCCTGCGAACGAGCAGGAACGTTAATTACCATCTCCCGGTTCTTAAGCACTCTGAAAACATCAGAAGAGGCCCATGAACCGGCCGGACTGAAGAAAAAGGCTCCTCGCGGCAGCGGGAAACCATGAATCGGCGGCGAAGAATTCCGACGACGACGCTCGATCCTGGCGTGATTGGGCTTGTACGGTGGCGAACGGGGGAGAAATCGACTTAACCAATAACGGTTTAGCGAAAGCTGTCAATGACCCAGATATTCGGGCGATCTGACCCCTTCCGCTTCCCGCGGGTGAGCTATCATGCCTCAGCTACGTACTGATGGGCCGTCGCCCTCGCGGGCTCGCTTACCACGCTCTTCCCCTGGAGCGGCGCGCTGGACACCGCCGCCTCTTGGTGAGTTCCACTCCAGCTTCGGCTCCAGCGTAATCGAGGAATTTGTCGCCGGTCACAACCCGTGCGACGTGCTACGGGAACTGGCGCAAAACGAGTTTGACGCCGGCGGTGCCAGGCTGTTCGCCACCTTTAGTGCGGAGGGTCTGAACGTAACCGGTAACGGACGGAAGGTCGACAAGCCCGGATGGGACCGCCTCAGTCTGTTGTTAGGCACGGGAAGAGTGATTGGCGACGGAGCAAGCGCGCGGGAAGTTCCACCGAAGCCGAACGGGATCGGGTCAAAGAACTTCGGCCTTCGGTCTCTATTTCTATTTGGCGACCGGATCTATGTGCGGTCGGCTGGACTCATGGCTGTACTAGACTTGAAGGAGCTCGGGAGCCAGCGAGTTGCCGACCCGACGTCACGCGGTCATAGGGGAGTCACGATCTTCGTTCCCCACCGCACCGAAAGCTTCCACAGTTTGGAAGCATTCACACCGGAACGCGAGCTCACGGCCCTCGACGACATCGCCGCGGAACTTCTACTCACGTTAGTGAAGCTCGTTCTCCCCACTGGCCGCCGAAGTCTTCGTCACGTTGTCGTGGTCTCAGAACGAAGCGGCAGAAAATTGGTCTTACACCAGGAGGCCAAAACTATACGGTTCTACCTCGACGGCGTGATCGCATTCCGGCGTCAAGCTCGGCTTACGGATGCTCGGCTGGGGCAAAAGCGCAGAGGCCACACGAGGACGTTTGATGAGATCGAATTTCAGAGAATCGTCTCCGTTCCTACCCAGCACGAGAACACGATCTTTCCCAGCTATTTCCGCGCTTCTAGTAGTGCTATTCGCCTGGCCGTCTCTTTGCCGATCCGAGGGAAGAGAATCGATTTGTCGCAGCGCGGTCTATTCTATTACCCCATAGGTATTAAGACCGCGTTCACAGGATCGGCAGTGAGCGTTAACGCGCCCTTCCAAATGGACGCCGATCGCACGAAATTAATCGACTCCGAGTGGAATCGGTGGCTTGCATCGGAGGCCGCAGATCTGACTTCCGAACTGCTGATCCACCATTGGCTGGATCGTTTTGGTTCCGATGCGTATCTCTCGGTTCTTCGCTATACAGACGCCAATCCCCCCTGGTTCGCCGAAGAGATCCAGAGTCACCTCAAGACAGTTGCATGCTGGCCAACGCGCATGCGCGATGGGAGCGCAACGATTTTACGAAAGGCGGAAGAGATCATAGTACCGATCGATCCGGTGCTGGACGGATTTCTTGAAGATGACAAATATCTCGATCCCCGGATCGCAAGTGTCGAGAAGCTACGAAACAATCTAGTTGAATTCGGTGCTCTGCGTTTTGGTTTGAATTCGCTGGTCCGGTTACGAAGCGCGGGCTCCGATGAAAAGGCACTGGCGACCAAGGTTGCTACCAGTGAAGCGAACTATCACTTCACTAACTACCAGACTGCGCTGAGTGAGCCTAACCAACAGGTCCGCATGGCGGCGGCGCTGACTAAGCTTTCTCGCCAACTATCTAATCAGAATCGCAAGGATCTAAAGGAGACTCGGTCGACACTCGCAGCTGACGGTTCGCTGCAGCGAGCCGCGGATTTGTTGCTCGTCAATCGTGCAATCTGGGACGTCTGCCCCGTGCCGTTGTCCCGGCGCCTGGATCGCAAGCTGTTGGATTTCAAGGCGATCGCAAATCTGTGCGACCCGTTCCAAGTGGGCGACTGGGTACGCCAGGTAGCGGAGCGGGCGCGCTTGGGCACCATCTTGGAGGAAGAACACCAAGCCCTGTATCAATATCTTCTTGATAGTGGTGCCAGCCTTCCGCGCGTTGCGCTGGCGGCGGTACGGAAGAGCCCGGTTGTACGTGATCATCGTGGCGCTTGGGTGGCTCCAATCGCGCTCGTCTCCGAACGAGCTCCGCACTTTGCCGCAGTGGAACCCGTCGTCAGCGCTCCGAGTCCTGAACTCACCCGTGCAAAGGAGCTAACGCGCCGGCTGCGAATACGATCGAAGCTCAGTGGACAGGACCTCGTGGCCTACGCAGCTCACGTGGTCCAGCACGTCGAGCGGGTCGAAGGCTTCGAAGAGACATTGAGTAGACTGTCCCATTTGCTCGTTCCTAAGACGATTGATGAGCTGCGCACCATTCCTTTCATTCGGTCTCAAACCGGCGAACTGGGGGCGCCCGAGCGCCTCCATCAGCCAACGGCGGTTAACCTTGCCTGCCTCGACCCAAAGGATGGATTTGTAGGCGGCGCGCGAACCTCGCTTTATCGGCGCCTCCGGTGCCCCAATCGCCCCTCTTCTGCGACGATGCTCAGTGTCCTTTCCCGTCGGAGAAGCGAAAACTTGCCTCCGGCACGACCGGAAATTTTTTATGGCGTTCTAGTCAGCGCTTTGCGGGATGAGCGTGCCTCACTCAATGCGCACGCGGATCAGCCAATCCTCTGGGTTGGTGGCACCTACCGCGCTCCGAATGAAACACTCGTCGGCAGCCGAATTCCTCGCTGTTTTCTCTCTGCCGTACCGCAGGTCCGGAGTCCCGAAGTCCTCCGGCAGGCGTACGAAGCCCTCGGCGCACACCAGCAGCCCACCGGCAGGCATTGGAGGGATCTGTTTTTATGGTTCGGGAACCGGCACGCAACGGGGCTGGACGTTCTCCCTGCAGAAGAGCGTCAGGCGTTACGCGAAGCCTACCGGAGGTTAGGGCGGAATGGTTTGCCAGAAGGGGTTCCCGAGACTACGCGCTGCCTTCTGAGCCGAGACGGAACGCTTCATTCGCTTCTAGAACTGCGTGACAGCAGTTATGTGGAGGATGACTACCCGGAACTCGCCGCGGAAGTGCGTAAGAAACAACTTCGAGTTGCATTCGCGGACGTGAACGAGGGCACTTCCTCTTTCCTCATGGAACTCGGTCTCCGAACCCTCACGTCGGTTAGCCAAACCATCCGGCTAGCAATCGGGCGAGAGCGAACTCCCCCACCTTGGTTTCGGCCCTACCATGAGACGCGCGCCCTTGAGAAGCTCCACCGCTTCGGATTCGTCAACGCGCTTAGTGAGCTCGGGAGGACATACCAGCGACGAGGCGGAACTATGCACTCACCTCAGAGAGCTACCCTCTCCGCGCGCCTTGCCCGTCTCCAGAGCATCTCCTTCGTCGACGAGATTCGTCGCCTGTACCACGTGGCGAGCACAGATGTGCAGGTTTCAGTGGAGGTTGCCGCCGGCGATACGAGTCTTAGCTTGGTAACTCCCCAGAGTCTCCACGACATGGAGCAATTGCTTGCCTATGCTTTGGCCGAACTTTTAGGTGCGGCGAGTCTGTCGGATTTGCGTTCCCTGGCATTGCTCGTTCTACCGCTACTGCAGTGTCGGACGGCGGCCGAAACTACCGACTTCCTCCGGCGACAGGGGATCAACTGGCGAGATTCTACAGCTGGGGAGAACGATCATCCGCAGACTAGTTTTGCGGAGACCGACAATGATATAGACGATGTGCCCGAGCAGGTGGTGCGCGAGCTTATCGGTGGGTTAGAATGACGGGGCCAGTATCGAAACCTCGGCGCAGCAACCGCCGCCGGCACTTCACACGCCGGAACCTGACCCAGCTCCACCGAAGTTTACTCTCCCTCCTCTTGACGAAGTCAGCCTCAACGTTTTAGACAGCACGCCTTGGTGGACTGCGCCGAGTCCCGGTACGAGCAGCGGAATTAGCGGAACCGGCGGTTCGTGGTCGCCGCCTGCGGCAAGCGACGTGGAGCGCGACCAACTAGTTGGCACTCGGGGTGAAGAGATCGTCTACCGCCAAGAGTTAGAAAAAGTCCGCCGCTTTGGACACGCACGACCTGAGGATTATGTAAGTTGGACATCACGTTCAAATCCTGGAGCCGATCATGACATTCGCTCGATTACAGAAGACAGCCAACCGCTTTGGATCGAGGTAAAATCAACCGCTGGGACGGATGGGCGGTTTGATTGGCCAAAGAAAGAGTTCGAGAAGGCGTTGCGCGAGGGGAATCACTACGAACTCTGGCGAGTGTACGAAGCGGACACCGCGCATCCTACCATCAAACGCTTCCGCGATCCCGTCAGCCTGCTGCGCCGCGCCGCCCTGCGACTTGACCTCGGGACACTTCGGGCAATGGTTGAGCCAATGCAGGCTCCAAGCTCTGCGCCGACGGTGGGCACATCAATACCAAGTGAGCCATAAAGCGGAGCGAGCGCCACCTGCAGTCGAAAGTGGCGAGATTGTCGCCAGAAAAGAACACGGGCTTCATTTTTCCGCGCGCACCCTCGCGCTCCCCTGCCAGAAGTCAAACCACGATTCCCACTGCCCCTCCCACTGATGCATTTTCATTCCGGCCCACTGATGTACTTTCGCTCCGGCGTTGACACGCGCGACTCGGCAATCGAGGATCGGTCCGATCAAGAGATCCGTGAGCAATTCGCCAAGCACCTCCCGGGGGCGATCGAAGCGCGCGGGGATGCCCACGACAAGGCCGCACGGCGCGACAAGGGCAGTCTGGGTCATGGGCTCTGCCTGTTCCAAAAGTGACATATAGCAAGTCTGTATGAAAAAGGCTTCGGGTAACAAGCCGCGATCCGATCGGGCTAAGGCCCGGCAAGAACAAGCTGAGGCTTGCCGCTCTAAGCACGCGAATCCGCGGCATGAACATCGCTGCCGCAGTAGTGCGCGAATATCTCAAACAGGTAGCAAGGCCTCGCATCTGGCCCGCCTATGTCGACTGGTCGAGGCAAACCTTTCCCTGATGGGCCAGCGGATAATGGCGCTCATCCGAAAGATCGAACGCGGCGGGACACTGGTGGACGGCAACAATATTCAGGGAAGGTATACGAGAAGTCGGAGTCGCCGCCGCAAAGGAAGTCCCTTAGCATGAAGCAATAGCATGTCTTGGTCAGGCGTCCTCGGTCCGCGGCAGCAAATCCCAAAAGACGGGATCTCTATCGATCAAGGCCTGAATAGACAGAGCCCGCAGCGGTGAAAGGTCGGAGCGGAAGTGAACATCACTAACTCCGACTGGCAATGGCCCTCGAATCGCGGGCACGTCGCGCAGGTCGAACAGGCTTAGCGAAGAGTCAGCAAGCCTCACATCAAATCGCTGGATGAGCGACTCGTTGAGAGATGCTCCCAGAGTTCCGACAGCGACCTCGTGCAGTTTAAACACAAGATCGGCCTGAGCGGACACCATCCGTTCTATCTCGCTGAGGAGGGATCGCAGGGTCATACCGTTTGCAGCGCGCTCAACGAATAGCGATGCGACGATCGCCAGACTTCCGGGGGGTGGATTGCACTGATCGTACGAGAAAGTATGTACACGGCTCCTGCGGCTGGTCGCCTTTACATCAATGCGCACGTCCCCGTCCGAGAAATCGAATCGTGCGGCCTCGTCCATTCGCCATGCGTTGAGCGCGCGGACCGGATTAGCGCTACGCCACAAAACATATAGCTCGCCGAACAAACCATCAATGGAACGCGTCGGCGGCCTCTGCAGCTTCTGAAAGATCGCGGCCAGCCTTTGTACGGCGGATGACAAGCTAGCGCGCGTTGGCTTATCCCCTACGATCCGGAGAATCGTCTCGCATACAGACAAAAAATACTTGACCGTCTCGAGATCATGAGAGCGACACCTTATGACGGTGAAGGTGCCCTGCTGCTCGACCGTGCTCTCTTTCCTCACGTAACACGGTAGATCGAACTGAACGTCCAAGCTTTCCAGTCTGATCGGCGCCTGGAGCCTCCCAGGGGTGTCAACCGTCGCAGCTAACAAGCAAGGCAAGGCCTCAGTGTCCTTGCCCACAAAATAGCTCGTGGTGCCGGGGATTGGGACGACAGCGTAGATGAGCTTCTTAGGATCCTCTGACGGAGGTGGATCGATCGACTCGAATGCTTCAGCGAGTCCGAGTCCCATAGACATCTAGCTCTGAGGCTCTTGGCTGATCCAACCGCGAGCGAGGCGCGCGGGAACCCAAACCGCGGCGACCACGACTTCCTCGGAGACAACTGAATTGTCGCGCGTAAGGTTGAGCGTGTGGATCTGGACGGACTGCCGTCTCTTCTTAGAGCAGGGTGCATTGAACGCCCTGCAAAGCTACGTGGACCACGAAGAGGACATTCGAGGCCAGTTGCAGCGGTTTCAGCAGAACGGTCGCCCACTCGATGAGTGGAAGAGGGCCTTTGTTTTGGACAGGGCTCTCAGGCCATGTCGCGATAGCGTTCTTGAATTCGACTATATGCGCGGGCGATACTCAGATGACTGGGTGAACCCGCGTGTGGTTCTTGCCTCTGATGAAGTGCTTCGTGCTAATCGCGAGAGCGTGGCCGGCTTCGTGGAGCAACTCCAGTTCACCGAGAGCGAGGGGCATCCTGATCGAACCGAAGTGCAGCGCCACACTGTCTGTTTAGATGTGCCGTTGGCCATGGTTATCGACCAGCTACTCGTGCGCTTACGTATCACGGGCACGACTGATTCCCAGCGTTATACTGGGCTCCTCCTACAACTCAGCAAAGCTTTAGAGGACAACCCCGACGAAGTGTGCGCCGTGTATCGCATGAGCCCTACTAAAAGGAGAGAGCGCAGCATCGATGAAGATGGTGAAATCCCAAATCTCTTCCAAGGCGAGGCACCGGTGAATCCTCGCGATCGTCGAGGCGAGATTTATCCCGGCGATCGCGCGATTCGGCCCTCCGCTCTTGCAAGACTAGCTTCGCCGGTTGTCGATGAGAAGGTCCGCCGGATGGAGCCGATCTTCTCCGGTTTATCCCAGCCGTGCGACCCGGAATAGACGGGGAACAGGAGGAGGTATGACCTGCCGCAAATGGCTCAGTGAGAATGGCTATGATCATATAGTCGCGCTCATAGATGAGGCCATGGTCAAGATGACTGCGCGTGGCAGCGAAAAGCGGAGGAACTGGTGGGGGCATCCTCTCGGGCGGTGCCGAAGAAACACCTTGTGTGTGCGAAGGTATCGAGTTCCCCTTGTTGCGGGTCGCTCAAGGGCGGCAAGGCAAGCAGATAACAAAGAACGCCATTTCGCGAAACAGCCGCGAGCAGCCCCCGGAGCTGCTTCATACCGGGCGTTGGAAAAAAGAACAATTAAGACCAAAATCTCGACCATCTAGCCCTAACCCCTCCCTCGAAGAACACTCCAGCGAGGCTACACATCGACGCGCGTCTTAACGATACTTTTCATCGCTAGTTTGGCGCTTCGGTCGGTCAAGACAGGCAGCAATTCTAAGAGTCCTTTCATAGATTTGGTCTTACCCCTTTTGGCATCCCATTCGTAGGTTAGTAGTCGCCGGCTTTTTGGTTCAATTTCGATTGTGGTCAGCTCCGCTTTCATAGCGCAGGTTTCTCGGCTCACCCTTCACTCGGCCTGAGGGTGAGCGAGAACTGTTGGGTTTTGGATCCGAGGCCATCGGGGTTTGCACCGCGTTGGCCAGCAGTTCTTGAGCTAGCCGAGCGGTGCGCGCGAGGGCCGAGTTCCTCGGATTGACTGCCTGCGCCGCGAACTCCTCAGGGGTCAGGTTGCCGAGGCTCGAATGGGGACGTTCCCGATTGTACTCGACGCGCCATTTTTCGATCTTGCTCCGCGCATCGTCGAGTGAAACGAAAACGTGTTCGTTAAGGCATTCCTCGCGCAACCGCGCATTGAAGCTCTCGATGTGCGCGTTCTGGATCGGTTTTCGGGTTCGATGAACTGCAGCCGCACGCCATGGTCGTAGGACCCAATGGTCGAGCACCCGGCCGCGCGGTAGTACATCAGGAAAGGGTCATGGCCGGGGATTTATATCTCCCCGTCGGACCTTATTGGACGGCCTGTTCGCCATAATCCAGCCGGCGCCCGCCAAGGACGCCACGCGGCTGTTTGAACTGGAAGAAAACTAATGATTCGAGGCTCATGAGCTGACCTCCGCTCTCACTCGGCAGTAGTGTGCCGGCCGACGCTGGCGCGTAGGAGAAAGCGCGCAACGACGGCCAGAGCAACCAGCGCGATCGCATGCTTGAACCGTAAGCGTGTGACCAATTCCATCTCCCCCCGCGATCCGCCGATAGCGCAGAATGGGTTCGGAGGTAGGAATCGATGGGGAGAATGGGGTCGACGACATCAGTGCGGGCACGGCAGATGCGCCGGGTGTTGGAGCGTTGGCAGCGTAGCGGCTTGACGCTGCGCGAGTTTGGGGAGAAGCGCGGAATCCCACCGAGCACGCTGAGCTGGTGGCGGCGGGTCTTCCGGGGTGGCGGCGAGGAGGAGGGAAACGGCGCAGCAGTGGAAAATGCGGTGGTGTTCACCGAAGTGCCACCGCCGGTGAACATTGCGATGACACCAGCGGTTCTGGAGATCGTCCTGGACAGTGGGCATATCGTGCGGGTGCCGGCGGGAGCCGATACCGGCACGCTGCGGCGGGTGCTCCAGGCCCTGCAGACGACATGCTGACGCTGGCGGCGTCGGTACGGGTCTTCGTCGCCCGCGGCGCGACGGACCTGCGGCGGTCCTTCGATCGGCTGGGCGCACAAGTGCAGGACGTCCTCCGCCAGGACCCATTGTCCGGCCACGTGTTTGTATTCTTCAACCGCCAACGCAATCGCGTGAAGTTGCTGGTGTGGGAGCGCGACGGGTTCTGGCTACTGTACAAGCGGCTGGAGGCCGGGACCTTCGCGGCGCTGGAGCGCGATGAGATCGACGCCCGGGAGCTGTACCTGTTGCTGGAAGGGATCGAGGTCGTGCGCCAGCGTCGACGCTATACTCGATTACCCATTTAAATTATTTTCGCTTCAGGGCTAATTCTTTCACTAGCTTGTCCAGGAGGTTCTGACGACATACACCGTACTCCCTTGCCGTTCCTATTGACTCTCGGCGGTCAATGTGCGGAGTTTCTATCGCTTAGCTCAAAAGGCGATCAGAAATGTACATCGAGTATGGATCTGGATGGCGTTGGTCATTGCTTCTATTAATCAGCCTGAGTGCGCTCTTCGTCGGAGCGCTACTACCCGTCCGCGGCTTCGCCGCTACGCCGACTCTCACACCGGCAGCAACCTGTAATGACACGACCGGGAACCCTTTACCGGCCGGTGACCAGAACACCGATCTCGTGGTAACGGGACCATGCAGGGTCAAAGCCGGAACTTACACCTTTCACAACGTCAACATATTTATGAATTCGGGTGCTTTGCAAGGCGGCTCATTAACTTTCGATGACGCGAAGATCGACCTTTTTGCCGAGTCTATTTTGATTGAAAACGGCGGCAGCATGATCGCGGGTTCAGCTACCGCGCCGATCGGCACCAACGGTGGAGTTATCACCATCCACCTATGGGGTCCCGCGAACGATCCCGGAATTACCTGTAAAGCCGATACCAATAACCATTGCGGCGTTCCGATCTGGGGAACCAACCCGGCACCGTCAATGATTGACCCCAAGATCGATCCGGAGTCTTGCAAACTTTCGAAGGACCTCCCCGGCGGCGTGAAAGAGGAATGCTTCTACGATTATGGTGCGCTGGATGATTCAGATAAGGACAGCCCTGCCTACTTCGGCCACAAGGTTCTGGCGCTATCTTACGGCGGTACGTTGCAGCTATTCGGCAAGAAGGGCGCGACTTACGCCGGGAAGGAGCTTTCCACGTGCAAGGAGACTGACCCTGCATGCTCCGGCACAAGCTGGATAAGGTTGAAGGGGTCACTCAAGCCCCCCGATACGAGCCTGGTGGTTGATGGCAAGGTTGACTGGCAGGACCTGGATCATATCGTGGTCACCACGACCGACTATTTGCCCGGACATTCGGAGGAGCTGGTTATTAACGGAACGCCGACCGTCAGCGGCAACACCACGACGATCAACTTCACCAACGCGGACGGCAAAACGACCGGAGTCAGGTGGCCCCACAATGGGCAAGTGTACGACTACAGTAACATCGTTCCCGCCCGGCTCGGACTGAAAAAGACTAAGGCTGAAACCCGCGCTGCGGTGGCGCTGTTGACACGCAGCATTCGGATTGTCTCGGAGGGCGACACCCCTGTTGCGGCCTCCTTTACTGAAGCCGCTGGCAACTACTTTGGCGGTCACACAATCGTCCGGCAGGGCTTCGAGAACTACCAGTTACAGGGCGTCGAGTTTTATCAGCTCGGCCAGGGTGGCAGCATCATGCACTACCCGGTGCATTTCCATCTGGCGCGCCGCACCCCGCAGCCGGCGAAAAAGTCCCCGCCTCTGCCCCCGATCACCTTCGTTAAAGATTCCTCGATTCACGATTCGATGACCCGCTGGATTACCCTGCACGGCACTCAGGGCGTACTTCTGGCCCGGAACGTGGGTTATCTCTCCATCGGGCACGGCTACTATCTCGAGGATGGCACCGAGACCGACAACCAGCTCTATTCCAATATCGGCATTTTCGCTCGCGCAGCGGTTGACAACGCGCAGAACCCGCGCCAGGTCCCCGGTATCCTTACTCGCAAAGATAATAATATCGGCGCCGCCGGCTTCGACAACTTCCCCTACTTCTCGGACTCAAACCATCCGTCCGTTTTCTGGATCATGAACGGCCAAAACGACTTCGAATACAACCTGGCAGCCGGCGCGGGCACCTGCGGCGCCTGCTACTGGTTTGTTCCCGGTGCGATCAGCGGCTCCTCCCGAACAGAGAAGTGGTTCGGCTATGCCAGCGAGCAACAGGGCATACAGCGCGCCGGTATCACCCCGCTCGAAGAATTCCTCGGCAACTCCTGTACGTCCGCGATGAACGCTTTCACGGTCAACAGCGATACCGCCGCCTGTAATGGAGTCAACTTCATCGCCGAGCCCCCGAAGCCCAACACCACGCTGAAGATGTTGCCGTCGGCCAAGGCGTCAAGCATCCCCAACCCGCCCGATCTGAAGACTGACACCTACTGGCCCATTGTAACTGGCGGCCATAAGCCTACCCGCTGCAAGGAGGCCGACCAAAAGCCAGATAAAACAGTAGTCGACTGCGACAAGGTCAAAATCTGTTCCAACGGCGACGAGAGCAACTGCGAGGTTACGGTGCTCGACGAGTTTACGACTGCCTTTAACTGGGCACAGCAGAACTTTGCGGCGATCTGGTTACGGCCGCTCTGGGCGTTAGTGATCAATAGCGTGGTAAGCGACGTCCAAAACGGTGGTATCAACTTTGTTACCAGCGGCGACTTCAGCAGGTCCTCCGTGATCAATGGTTTCTGGGCGCTCGCGCGCAAAACTGTGTTCATCGGCAGCACCCAAACTGACAATCCGCTGGCCTCCAACGCGGGTCCGTTTAACCCGTTCACCAGCAAGGACGGCAGGACCGAGGGCCTACACTGCGCTCCCGACCCCAACAGCGGCGCGTATAATGCATCGTATTGTCTGTCCAAGAACGAGGGCGTCAGCATCCAGTTGAGCAGCTTTTCGGACTTCCAGCGCTTCTTCAGTGTCTACGACGGCCCCGCCTACCAGGATTCCAACGCCTATATCAACATTCATCCGACCTACCTGACCAGCGACGGAACCGTAACAGGTCATGTAATCGACCCGTGCAAACCCGACTCTAATAACGGCAATCCCTGTCTAAATTCCGGCTTCATGAACGGAGGCCTTCCGGGCCTCCGCGCCGATCAGAAGAATAAAAAATGTTATCTGCCCAATGCGGCAATTGGCTGGAAGCAGCCCAACGGCTTCTATTACTCGCCCGCATTCCACTCCACCAATCTCTTCTTCGACGGCGTAGATATCCGCCACTTCGTGACCGAGCCATTGCTGCTTGACGGGACCTTCGACACCGACGTCCCCGCCCTCAAACTGCAGTACTGCTATTGGGCGCCGACAAAACAACCGGGTACTTTCACCGGATTCACAGACATCGACCGCGAGACCGTGCTGAACGACGATGATGGCTCGTTGACTGGACTGACGAGCACGGTGAATAACCCAACTCCTCCGAGGAGCGAAACCATCTCGGTTAACAAGGAGCCCTTCTTCAACGCGCCGGTCTGCACTTCTGAATGCGCCTCCGACCTTCCACTCCCGGACGCCAAGCTACCGCCAAATACCGCCAACACCAGCCCTTACGAATATGTCACAACGGCGCTCTATCCCGAGTGTGCACTGAGAGTACCGGATTCGAATGCTCCGGTGCGCTTTTGCACAGACGGCAACTGGGGCAGCGGTTGTACGACTTCCGATCCGACTCAGGTCAACAGTTGCGTCGGTGTACCGTTGTACCGCCAGTGGCTTACGGACGGCGAAGCTGCAGGGCTCAAGCAACAGAAGCGAATGATGGGGCAAGACACGTTCCAGCGCAGCGGTCTCACCGTTAATCACGGCAGCTATTACATCGACGCCAGCGTCTCGAAGGACAAACAAGGCGCGAAAAGCCCTAATGTTTTTGTCGGTGGGGGTAAGTATGACCTCTTCTTTCTCTATGCCAAAAAAACCACCGCTCAGACCTATACGATGTTTGTAGGCTTGAACCAACCGGCGAACTTCGGCGAGTCGAATGTAAAATTTGGCTACGTCGACATTACCAGTGCTAAGTACAAGTTCGAGGCCAAGGGCGGCAAGTTGCCCACAGGCTGGGTCAGCGACTACAAACCTGGCACAGGCTACTTAACCCTGACGGTCAAAATGTCCGCCCTCGCCGACGACTTCGATCTCACCAAACCAACGAATAACCCGGAGGGTAAAAAACTCTGCCAGCCTTCGACCATGTGCGCCTGGAAAGTCGACAAGAAAAACGACACGTGCCAATGCAACATCACCGACCCGACAAACTATCTCTACGGGTTGTGCCACGAAAAGAACGCTGTTGGCAATGACGCCATCTGCAGTTGGTCGACCAAGGACCTTGATTGCCCGGCGAAAGGCTGTCCAGCACTCCAGATCCTCTTCCCGGCGGGCTTCCAGCCGGACGATGCTACGGACCATCACCGACCGATGCCGGGCCTGTTCAGCTTTGACCCTGACTATAAAGCTAACTGGAACGTTCCTTTCACCAAAGAGGGCGCCTCGATCGCTGGTCAGCAGTGCCTGTATACCGACACCGACCCGCCTAGATCGTGTCTGCCATAAACCGTGAAGCCCCTCGGCCGCTCAGTTGCTACTTGTTTCTGAAGCTCGGCGGAGCCTCGGCTAGCTCCTTTTGCACGCGCAGTGGCGGGATGTGTTTTGTCTTCCGCAACTGCAGACCCTTCGCATCCATGGTCATTAGCTTTAGGAAGCTGTCCTTGTCGCGAGTTGGATTGGTCGAAGGAGGCATCAGAAGCCCAAGTAAGCAGGCGCGCACGAGGACAAGCGGTTTGCGGCCCCACCACTTACCTAGCCCAGTTAACGTTTGGCTTTGTCGGGAGGTGCGCTCCTTTATAGCTCTCCATCGAAAGGAGCGCGACGGGGAACTGGTACTAGGCACTCAGCGGAAGCCAGATCCGGCTCAATGGCGATGCTGGCTAATTTGACTTAAAGCAAATTACTTTTTGAACTCATTCGCGGCCTTTTACTACTTGGAGGCAGCACCTGTCAACCGTGGACGTACCAACGGAGCACACCTAAAGAGGAAGCGGGCGAATCGAAAAGCTACCTGACAGCCTTGGCGCACAATCAGAGCAGCGTTAGTCACATGTTCATGCTTGCCCCCTAACAGGTTGCGGAAAAAGCTGAATTCGCAGTGGATTTCCTAGTGAGAGTTGAGGTTCAGGATCGAGTCGACGGCGCTGAACGTGCTGTGGGGTGCTTCAGTAAGGTGCTTGGCGTGGCGTTCAGCGGCATCGCGCAGCAGTCACGGGCCACTTCATGCGGC